>Ga0207987_1000085_pt1 | contig 31368 bp, 19 predicted proteins | sample ETNtaG_19_FD_185768 | JGI IMG/M metagenome (GOLD analysis project Ga0207987, IMG submission 185768) | Marine microbial and viral communities from oxygen minimum zone, Eastern Pacific Ocean - ETNP201302PF86A (SPAdes) (version 2) | ecosystem: Environmental > Aquatic > Marine > Oceanic ...
TCCAGCGCGGATCTCATCGTGGAGCGGGTTGCGAAAGCACCTAATCAGACTCCGAATACATTAGCGCATAACCAACCCCGTTATCGACATTTATTGTTGCAATAACGAGGCGGACCATACATTTTTATGTCTAATGGGTATTTTTGCTGGTTTATTGTTCTATTTTGGGTAGAATTCCTGCGGTTAAAAAATGAACGTGTCAAATTGTTGGCGTAAATTATCAGTAAGTTAAATTGAATAATTGATGGGGATAAGTAAACCCACGTAACTAGGTCAAACAGGCGGAGGCAGTGTGATTTCACTCGTAGTATTAAGCGTTATATTTTCTCTGTATTTTTATGTAGAAGCGTTTAAATGGGGAATGAGCGCGAAGAAGTGGGCGATAGCGGGTTTTGTGTTAGGTCCAATCTTACTGCCCATGTTCTCAATCTCTCGCCATATACATTGGCGCAATGCAGTAGGGTTTAACAACCTTTATATTTCTGCGTAGTCTTTCCTAGCGGTCTGCTGAAATAAGTAAGTGGGGCGTAAAATACAGGTATAAAAAAAGAGAGCGTTGCTCTCTTTTTTTAAAATACTGTGCTTCAGATTAGAAGCCAACGCCGTAGCCACCACCAGATTGTGGCTTAACATACTCTGGTTGAGAGATGGTTTCTTTTTGCGACTCAGGAGCTTGTTTAGCGCCTTCTTGCTTGTCGGCAGCAACTGGGGTAGCGGTAGAAAGTACTAGTGCAACTGCGTACTCTTTTAACATGTTAATTTCCTCTGATTATTTTGAACGAACAAACAAAACCGATTTTTTATATTTGTCATCGGTACTTAATACTTAGCTAAATGCGTGCCAGAAATAATATTTTTTAAGATTTCCTTTATATTCAATGGGTTATAGTTTGTTTTTGGTGCGGGGATTTATCGACGTTCATAAGCGCCATTTTAATGGCACTAGAGTTTAATAAACTAAGGTTGAATAGAGGCATGACTTTGCCTAAAGCTGCAATGAGTGGCGTCAAGGAGGGGAAAGTAAACGCCCTATACGCGAAGTAAAAGGTAAGGGCGGTTAAAAATTGGAGTGGCCGAGCAGCGTATGAAGCTTTTGATTCTCGGTGAGAAGCTTCTCGAAGCGCTCTGCATTTAATGGTCGGCTGTACAAGAAGCCTTGCAACATCTCACAATCGTAGCGACGTAAAATATCTAGCTGTGCTTCTTCTTCAACGCCCTCCGCTACAACTTTTAAGCCTAAATTGTGGGCAATATTTATAATGGCAGCTGCCATATGACGGTCCACATTACTTTTTGCAATATCGTCAATAAATGCTTTGTCAATTTTTAGTGTGTTTAGTGGGAAACGCTTTAAGTAGGCTAGCGACGAGTAACCTGTACCGAAATCGTCTAGCGCTAGGTGAATACCTCTTTCGCGAAGGCGAGTCATCATTTGAAGGCCGTTTTCAGGGCTTTCCATTAGCGTACCTTCAGTTATTTCGCACTCTAAATGTAGTGGTGACAAACCAATATCGCTTAAGATCTTGTTTATTCTATCGTCTAAGTCAGGTAGCTCGAACTGCTTTGCAGAAATATTAACGGCTACACGACCACTAAACAAACCTTGGTTTACCCAGCGTTTGGTATCTGCACAAGCCTTTCTTAGCACTTGTTCACCAATTTCTATAATTTGACCCGTTTGTTCTGCCAGAGGGATAAATTGCCCAGGGCTTACTATGCCCTTTTGGGGGTGCTCAAAGCGCACTAAAGCTTCCATGCTGACTAGCTTACCTGAGGCTATATCAACTTTCGGCTGGTAGTAAACCGTAAACAAGTCATCTTTAATACCTTGTCTTATAAGGTTTTCGATTTGCAGTTGCCTAACGGCGTTTTGATTCATCTCTCCGCTAAAGAACTGGTAGCTGTTACCGCCATTGTTTTTAGCGAAATACATGGCTGTGTCGGCGTTTTTCAGCATTTCTTGGGGAGAAGTGCCGTCGTCAGGGAAGAACGCGATACCAATACTGGCACCCAATACAAACTCTTGCTTATTAATGATAAAGGGGCGAGATAAAGTGTCTAATAGGTTCTGTGCGTAATGCGTTACCGTGTGGATATCGGCATTGTCTTCCATTAACACGCTAAATTCATCACCACCTAAACGATAGCAAGTCGCACTCTTACCCGTAATTCTCTGTAAGCGCTTTGCTATTTGTTTAATTAATATATCGCCCGTTTGGTGACCTAAAGAATCGTTTATTTTCTTAAAGTTATCCATATCCAAACAGAGCAGAGTATGTTGTGCTCCTTTCCGCACCAAGTTCTGGTGGCTAGCTTGGAAGAACGAACGATTCGGAAGCTCTGTGAGCGGGTCAGTATTAGCTAGTTTCAATAGTTCTTTTTCAGTACTTTTTCGTGACGTGATATCACTAAATACGCCTACAAAATGGCTTATTTTTCCGTCATCGTCATGGACGGCGTCTATATTTAATTCCATTTCATAGCGCTCGCCGTTCACTCGCACACTTTCTACTTCACCTGACCAGTTACCTTTCGCTTTTAGCGTTTTCTTAATTTCTTCTGTAAACGCGTCTGGATATAGATGGAAATGCATATAGCTTGCTAATGCTTGATCACGGGTTTCGCCGGTGTAACCGCAATATGCATTGTTTACACTTATGAATTTAAATTGGGTATTAGTTATGAATACACCTTCAGAAATATTCTCAATTGAACGCTTAAATAGATTCAGCTGCTCTTCAGCTTCTTTTAAGTGATGAATATTCTTAAGCGTACCAGTCATTCTTACCGGCTGAGAATTGTGGTCTCTTTCAACCACTTTTCCGCGGTCAAGTATCCAAATCCACTGGTTCTTAAATGTCTTTGCGCGGTATGCGAGCTCGTAGAAGTCGCTATTACCTTCAAGATGGTCTCTTAGAGCAGTTTTAACACGGCTTACGTCGTTAGGGTGTATGTTTGCATCGTAAGCGCCTGTAGTGCGTATATCATCTTGAGGAAAATCAAGAGTACCCCACGTATTTGCACGGTAAACTTGGCCTCTGTATACGTCCCAGTCCCACAACTCATCACCTGAACTCCATAGCGTCAGTTTAAGGCGTTCTTCCGACTCTTTGATGGCAAGCTGATTGGCTTTTCTTATTTGATATTGGCGAACGATGAACGCAAATATCGCGAAAGCTATTAAACAATAAAATACCAAAGCGACGGTATGGAGCCATGGAGGACGTTCAATAATTATCTGCAAGTTTTTACTTTCAGACCATGATTTCCCGGGCTCTTTTGCTTGAACTGAAAAAGTGTAGCTTCCAAAGGATATATTGTTGAATTGTGCAGACCTTTCATCGTCAACATATATCCAATCATTTTCAAAATTAGAGAGCTTATAACGGTAAGTAACTTGATTAGGGTAAACAGGGTTTACTGAGCCGAATGAAATACTGAACCTGGTTTCATCGTGCTTAAGCGTTAACTGACTTACGTAGGTTATTATTTCCTTGGAAGAGAACGAATGAGTTGAATCATCTCCTTCCATTGAGTTTCTTTTGGATTTAGCGACTGAACCAAAGATGTTGATCTGATATAACTGAGGAGCTAGGGTTTGTAGGATGCCTTCAGCATCAGAGTTTGCGTTTTTGGATATTCTTATAAAGCCTTTGTTGCCACCAAAGTAAATAATGTTGTTTCTAGTAGCAATTACAGCGCCTTCACCCAGTGAGTTAAAGTCTAGTTGCTGATTTGGTATACTCTCAGCTTCTCTGAGTGAAGGAAGAAGCACTTTGTGGACACCCTTAGCGTCAGAGTACCAAATATTGTTGTTTATAGATGTTGTAGACGTGATAAATCCACTTTGGTTATCTCGCTTTTGTTTTTTGACCAAAACAAGGCTTTCTTCGTCTAGTTGGATGACACCGTCGGAACGAGTAGTTAGCCAAAGCCCATCACTTGTTTGGTGAATTCCATATACAAGAGAGTTAATGCCATTGGTTGAATCCAATACCTTTGTGATTTGCTGCTTTTCAACTGAATAAACAATTAGTTTTTCTCCAGCTCTAAACCAAACCCTCTTTTTGTCATCGGCATAGATAGCAAACATTTTTCCGTATTCTTGAGAAAGGTTTTTTTGAGGAGTTGCCGGCTCACTCTCATTAGGCACATCATCAAAATCTATTGAATGAACATCTTCATTAGGAAGTTGGAACCATATTGCAGATTCACTTTTAAAGATGTGATCAATGAATGAACCTTCGAAGTATTTTCGTAGTGTTACTAGTCCATTATCTGTTTCTGCAAGTACAATCAATCCTACCGACGAAGCAAGCCAAATATTGTTGTTGTTATCTATCTCAATGTCCCAGAATGAGCTATTGACATCTATATCTTGAGGCAAATTGAAAAACGATACATTACCGGTTTCTTTCGAAATTTTCCCCACGCCTTTTTGCTGAGAAACAAGAAACAGTTCGTTTGAGCTGTTTTCTGCGAAGCCCCAAATAGTTGAATAATTGTCTTCAGTATGCCGTTCCGAATTAAACACGGGTTGGAAGTGAACACTGGCAAAATCGGGGTGATATTTAAAAGCTCCCCGATGAAAGGTTGCAGCCCAAACAACACCCGTTCTATCTTCTATAACCTTAATTATGATTTCTGGTGGGATTCCTGTTGTGTTGTACGTTTCGGCGTTTAAATGTATAACTTCAGGGTTATAAGCTTCAGTTACTGGAACTGCTGCGCCGTCAGAAAGCAAAAACAACCCTATAAAAGTACCAATCCAAATATCGTCATCAACAACCGATATTGAAAATGAATTTACCTCTTCTTCAACACCTAAATCTTTACTTTCAATTTTCTTTAGAATTTTCCCATTTGACGCAATTACTATAAGTCCATTATTAGTCGCCAACCAATAGTTGCCGTTAATCACTGATATGTCATGGAGCGCTCGAATATCAAGTGAAACACCCCAAGGATTCACTTTTTTTACGTCATGAACCTCTAAGGTCTCTGTATCTATAAGTTTTGCGCCAAACTTATTTGAGCCCACCCAGATACGATTGGCTTCTTCGAAGATAACTTTAATGAAGCTTTCTTCATTGAAAACCTGAGTCAGAACACTTATTTGCGATCGTTGTTTGGAGTATCTATACAAGAATTTGCGATCCGCGAAGAGAATATCGCCATTTTTGGACTCTGTAATTGCTGTTATTAAATCAGTTTTTATTACCGAGTTTTCTTTATTGAAAACTTTGAAACTGTCGGTTTCAGGCTGATAAAGCGCTAGTCCCGAGTGTGTGCCTACCCATAATTGCCCCTCCGAATCCACAAACAAGGATTGAATGTACCCTGAAGGTAACGAATTCGGGTCTACATCTGAGGGATGGTATTGTTTTACATCATAACCAGAGTATCGGTTAAGGCCGTTTGACGTTGCAAGCCAAATGAAACCCATGTCATCTTCCACAATGTCTAATACTGCGGTATCCGATAGACCATGCTGCTTATTTAGCTCTGTAAAATGAAGATCAGAAACCTCTATCGCCTTTGCAGAAGAAAAAAGAATTCCTGACAAAGCCAACAAAAGAAGAGAAATTGAATAAATTAGGGTTGAGCGCACCTACACACCTTTGGCATACGCCATTTATTATTTTTTTATTTTACTGGCGGCATCCCTAACAGCCAGAATAATAAATATGCCGAATTAACTAAGCCTCTACAAGGACTTTTTAGTAATAACAAGAATGATGGTTTACTTATTAACCAACCTTGTCTGCGAATACCACTGGGTATCGGCAGATTGGTTAAAATCTTAACGACCGTGGCACGTGCCTACAATGCAGCTTTAGTAGTAAGGAATTTCTTTTTTGAATTCAGAAATACTGTTAATCGTTCGTTTTTCTTGCGTGGGAATACTCTCAAATTTTCCTCGAGAGAAAAGCACCAATTCCCCGCAGCGCTCTCGTTTAGCGAGTTGATGCGCGAAGTCTTGAATCTCTTCGAAACTCAAGCCTTTGATTCTTTCAGCAAGCTTTGCATTTCTATTAAACTCTAAATCTTGCGTACCCAAACTTACCCATAAACGCTGTGACTTCATCGAAAGTGTAAGGTCTCTCTCTTCTAACTGCTTAATAAGGTTTTGTTGGATAGTCGGCCAATAAAAACGATAGAACTCTATTTCATTGAGTTGCTGGAACAAAAAGGCGGTCATTGCATCTAGCAACTGCTTTGGACTGCATTGCGGGCTTTGTATGTAAAATGCCATTCCGGGGTGTTGATTATGTGGTACATAGCCTGTACCGACTATGTATCCCAATTGCTGTTCTGTTCTTAACGAATTGAAGAACGGTGCTGCCAGCATCTGTTCAAGAACCATACATAATGCGGTGTCGGTGAGGCTAGGAGAAGGTGCTTGTAAATAAAGTACGACCGCAGAGTCATCGTGATTACACAACACCTCGTGATAAAGAGTTCCGCCCACAGGCAGCTTAGATACGGCACGAGAAAGGGGAGCTCCCCCTGCATTTTTGCAATGGCTATGAAGCGACGTCGAAAATGCCTTTGCTTCTTCGCTTGCCCAGTTGCCATGCATAAATGCCTCTACAAAATAATGCTCAAAGGCTGCACTGCGACAGCCTAGCATCTCGTTATAAGAGATGTTTTCTATCACGTCTAACAATTCAACTGGCGCTTGCGTGTTGCGTTGAATAAGAACACTTAAGCGAGAGAATAAACGGTTAGTCGGCTTATTTAACAGTGAATTATGAAGGCTTTGAATTTGAAGTGCTTTGTGATGTTCAAAGGCTCTTTCGTCAGGAATAAAACCGAGAACGGCGTCAAGAAGTTGACTTGCTAACAATGTCTGCTGATTCGTAAAACCGCGGGTGTGTAGGGTAAACCCAGCTTGATGCCCATAAATCCGATAGTGAAGTCCAGCTATTTCAGCTCGGTAGTATTTAGCTTGGAGATGATCGTTAAGTGCGCCGAGCCAAATTCGCTTGGCCGCAACAGAGGTCAAAGAGTCTGAAAACTGAGCTGCGTCGAAAGAGATATAAATATCGCCTTTAGGGCTATGGAATTGTTGGTCTTGAGCGAACCAAAATCGATAGCCACCATTATCTACCAACCTATTTGGAACATTAAACCCCGTTTCAGGGAGGATAAGCGTGTATTCGCTCGCCAAATAAGGGTTGGGTGGGGGAAGACACAATTCTGGAATTTTCTTTGCGCTTTCAAGTGAATGTATTAGCGCATCGTCGATGTCTTCAACGCTATATTCAGCCTCATAAAATGCGCAAACCTGAGTGGTTTTAACATCTTTTGATATAACCTTTAAACGAAGGTTCTTGGGCGTGAAAAAGGACAGAGCATGCTCAATTATGCTTCTGTCATAACTACCAATAGTAGAGCGAAGTCTATTTAATTCGTCAGGTTCGAATATAAATTGATGCTGTGCATACTCAGTTATGATCCCAAGCGGCTTCACATTTTCTTCGTACTCTAAAGCCAGCGCGTTTAGCTGCGACTTTTCGTGAAAGCGCCACTCTTCAGTCGATGCTTCTCTAATTAATTCGATGTAGCTAAATAGTGCCTCTAACACCTGCGCTTTGTGTTTAAGGCCTTCCTGGGTAAGCTGAAAGCTCACATTAAAATCTTTAAATTTATCGCCTTCTATGCCAGAGCCCGCTATCAGGTTTAACGCCCAATCTTTTTCTTTTAAATAGGCAAGTAGGCTTCCTTCACCTTCGTCACCAATCAAATGGCTGATGTAGTTCAGCGGTTTGGTTTTGTAGTCGTTCTGTAAAGCGGGGAGGGCAAATGTCACTATCATACGTCTAGCAGATTGCAGCGGATGAATGTTGATTTGAATGCCCAGTTCATTTTCTGTGTAAAGCGAAGGCCAGTCGTCAGAGGCTAACTGTCCACTTGGCAATGTCCCAAAACACTGATTCACTAACGCCTCGAGTTGACGTATTGGCATAGGACTGGCTATGCACAAGCGCATATTAAGCGCACAGTAATACGATTGGTGCAGTGCCTTTAGGCGCCGTTTAAGCTCTGTACATTCGTGTTGAGAAAAGGTATCGCAATTGCCTACAGAAAATTTTGCAAAAGGATGTTCTGGATTACATGTCTCTTTATGAATTTGATAAAGGCGGCGAAGGTCGTCTTTTTTCTTAAACTCAAATTCAGCATGAATGTTCTTTATTTCGTTGGTTAGTGCGTCTTCTTCAAATAAGGGTTGCCTAAGCATATCTGCAAATGCAGGCAATGTTTGCGCAATAGCGTCACCGCTGCAATTAAAATGGTAATTTGTGTACTCGGTACCTGTCCACGCGTTGATTGTGCCGCCGTGTTGCTCAATGAATCCATTTATAGCATTGGGTTTGGGCAAATGACGGCTACCCATAAAAAGCATGTGTTCAAGAAGATGGGCTAACCCTTGGCAATCGTTTGGGTCATAAAAGTGTCCGGCTCTTACCGCCATTGAAACAAAAGATTCACTCGCTTCTGGCGTGTGACATAACATGGCACGCAACCCATTAGGTAAAGTAACGTGATGTGCGTTTTCTAAATTTATGGTGTTGTTCACATTGTCTCGTTTTTGGTCAAGAGCACCTTACTGCTGGAGCGTCTATAAAGAGAAACTTCACAAAACGTTAAATAATGTACGAAAATTCTCACTATTCGCCGTTTAGCGCTAGGCGTAGTATCAGCTCTCTGATATCGTTAGCATACTTTCATTAATACTATGCGCAATGTTATGTCAGGTCAAAGTAGCAACGACGACATTTATCTTTTCATTATGCGTCACGGTGAAGCAGAAGCGCCCAGACTCGATGATAAAAGCAGGCAACTTACACCATTAGGTAGAGAGCAAGCCAAAACAGCAGCTTTATGGTTAAAAGACCAGTATTGCCAGAAAGGCATTGTGGACTTAGCGCTTGTGAGCCCTTATCGTCGAGCCAAACAGACCCATGATATGGTATCGCTTGATATCATTGCGAACAAAGTTGAAAATAATGAAGATATTGTTCCGGAAGGCTCGCCAAGACTGGTGAGTGATTATATTGATGGACTTCTTCACGCCGCGGTCAATTCCAAAAAACCAATCAAAAAACTTCTTGTTGTTAGTCACATGCCGCTAGTTAGCTATCTCGTTGATGAACTGTGCCAGTCTTACACCACAAGTTTGTTTTCTACGGCCTCAATTGCTGTTATCAAGTATTCTTTAAAAGAGCACAAAGGCACGCTGGTAACGCATTATCAAGGACTGTAAACGCCTTGCTCCTTCTTAGCGATTAATTTCGGAAATTGAACAATTAATCGTTAAGTATATTCCCACATGGTCGATAGACTCTTTGAGAGTGTCAAAGTTTATTCTATTGAAGGGTTGGGAAATGGACAGCAAATCTATTCCTGAGCTCCTTAAACGTTCATTGCAATCGCATATGGCGGAGGCTGATTTACGTGAAGATAAGGAGACGCAGGATATTATTGCCAAATTATCTGAATTGTCAGATAAGGTCGCTGCTGCGAAAGCTAGAGCGCTGGCAAATAGAGCACAGCGTCTAGCTGACGAATCAAAAGGTTAGCTGATAAGGCCGAAAGGCAGGTTAACCACCAAAACGCTTAGTGGTCGTTATTCGACTCTTTAGGTGCAACATAGTATTCCGGCATGATTCTGACGGTTTTTATCATGCTTTCTGAAATGTCTACAATTTCTAACGGATAACCCGCCAAACGCACGCTTACTTTGTTCTCAGGAATATCTTCAAGATACTCAAGTAATAAACCATTAAGGGTTTTAGGGCCTTCCGTAGGCAGGTTCCAATCCATTTCTCTGTTCAATTCCCGGACGTTGGCACTACCATCAACCAATACTGAACCATCCTGTTGTACGTGTGCTTCTTTACTGTGGTCTGGAACCATACTGGTGGTAAAGTCACCGATAATCTCTTCAAGAATATCTTCAAGAGTGACTAGACCCATAATGTCGCCATACTCATCAACAACCAGAGCAATGCGCTCTTTTTCCGCTTGAAACTTATACATCAGCGTGTGCAGTGGGGTAGATTCTGGTGTGTAGTAAATCTCACGAACTGCGCGAAGCAAACTTGATTTAGTGAACTGGTCTTTTGATAGAAGGCGCAGGGCGTCACGCACATGCACAAAGCCGACCGCATCGTCGACACTGTCTCGGTATAATAAAACACGGGTATGTTGAGCATGGGTTAACGCTTTTTGAATTTTCTTCCAATCGTCGTTAATGTCGATAGCAAAAATTTCAGCACGTGGCACCATGATATCTTCGGCCGTTACGCTTTCTAAGTCCAAAATACTCACCAACATATCTTGGTGTCGCTTAGGGATCATGGCACCAGCTTCAAAAACCACGGTCCTTAACTCTTCTCGACTTAACGAGTCGTCACTTCCACTTGCAGGACTAATTCTTAGCAAAGCTAGAATACCGTTTGTGATACCGTTAATCGCTGCCACAAAAGGGTACAGCAAGGTAAGTAGTGGAAGCAGAATAATGGAGCTCGGAAATGCCACTTTTTCTGGATACAGTGCAGCCAGTGTTTTCGGCGTTACTTCTGCAAAAATAAGTAAGACCAGCGTTAAGCCAAAGGTAGCAGCAAACAGCCCCCAATAGTCACCGAATAAACGAATACAAAGTATGGTTGCAAGCGAGGATGCTGCAATATTAACTAAGTTGTTTCCGATGAGAATAAGGCCGATAAGGCGATCAGGTCGTTCTAGAAGTTTAGCAACACGTATAGCTGAGCGGTTGCCTTCTCCTTGCAAATGCTTGAGTCGATAACGATTAATCGACATCATGCCAGTTTCTGAACTAGAGAAATACGCAGATAGTAATATGAGTACGCCGAGCGCGATAAACAGCGTACTCGTTGATATGTCGTCCAATTAATGGGTTCCTGTCTTAACTTAGGCTTCAAATGTATTGATTTGAGGTGCGAGTTTCAAGGGAAAATTGCTGATATGCCCCTAATTAACTAGATAAGACTAAAAAGTGACAAGCGCCGCCGAGCCGCCAAAAAAGCAAACCCGGCAGCGAGCTCAGCAATAAATACAGGGAGTTTTAAAGAAGAAATTCGCGAACTAGTTTGCTACCAAAATAGGCAAGGGACAATAGCGTCACACCCAAGACTGTCATTACAATAACCTGTCGCCCGCGCCAACCTCGAAGTTTCTGGCCTATTAAAAGAATGAGAAAAACAACGAGAGCGGCCGCTGATAGCACCGTTTTATGCGCGTAAGTTTTGTTAAACATATCTTCTAAGAAAACAAACCCGCTAATTAGTGATACGGTTAGTAAACAAGTTCCCGCAAGCAACAGCTTGAACAAAATGTTTTCTACAAGCATTAAAGGCGGTAGTGATGAATGTAGTAACGCAGCACCTTTTTGCTTTAACCGGTAGGTAATGTAGGACATTTGCAGTGCGTATAAGAATGCAATGACCAAAGTGCAGTAAGCAAACAATGACAAACTAATATGGATAACTAAGCCCGGCTGCAGCTCTATGTGCATGATGTACGACACGGGAATAAACTGTGAGGCGAGTACAGTAAGACTTGCAAAGCCGAATACAACAGGAAGTAAAATAAGATTAGGAATGGCTCGGGCAAAAATAAGCATGGATACGGTGATTATCCACGACACTAATGAAAGCACGTTGGTTACACTCATGTCTTGCCCAGGCGCGACAATAATAACGTTGGTGAGAAAAGCGATATGTGCAATTGCTCCAACGCTAGCGATGGATAGCCCTAATCGCTTATTCGGGCCGTCTTGGTGTACGAATTTGCCAATAAGTACTGCCGCAGCCAATGCGTAGAGTAAAGCAGCAGAAATGGCGAAAAGGGTGTTCATGATGCGTCCTGTAATAGGTAGGTGATGTCTTCACCGACTGAGTCGGTATTGATACTGCAACTTGCAAGTAAATTCAACCATCTCCTTGATTTTGTTTGTTTCACACCCACTTTTAGTGTGGGTATAGGATCATGGAAGGACAATTTTTGCTCCATATCTACTTCGAAATTCATACATTAAATTTCGACAACCCTTAACGCAAAAGTTTAAAAATTTAACCGCAATTGTGGGTACGTTACCGTTCGCTTTTACGTTACAATGCGGGCATTACGTCTGAAATAAAAAGAAGTTTCATACTATGTTTGAGAATTTATCAGAACGCTTAGGCCAGACATTACGAAATGTCAGCGGTAAGGGGCGTCTTACTGAAGACAATATTAAAGAAACGCTACGCGAAGTGCGTATGGCGCTACTTGAAGCCGACGTTGCGCTACCCGTAGTAAAAGCGTTTGTTGCACAGGTAAAAGAACGTGCAGTTGGTACCGAAGTAACCAAAAGCCTCAAGCCTGGCCAAGTATTTATTAAGATCGTTCAGTCTGAACTAGAGTCGGTGATGGGGGAAGCGAACGAAAAGCTTAACCTCGCAACTCAACCTCCGGCTGTTGTGCTTATGGCGGGCTTACAAGGTGCGGGTAAAACTACGTCTGTAGGTAAACTTGCGAAATACCTAACTGAGCGCGAGAAAAAGAAAGTGATGGTAGTGAGTGCCGACGTTTATCGTCCGGCCGCTATCAAGCAGCTTGAAACCCTTGCAGGTGAAGTGAATGTAGCTTTTCATCCGTCAACGATTTTACAAAAGCCCATTGATATCGTTAACGATGCCATTGTTGAAGCGAAGAAGAATTTCTTCGATGTACTACTAGTAGATACTGCAGGTCGTTTGCATGTCGACAACGACATGATGGACGAAATTAAAGAGCTTCATGCTGCTGTTAAGCCAATTGAAACCCTGTTCGTGGTTGATGCCATGACTGGTCAGGATGCTGCGAATACGGCAAAGGCGTTTAACGACGCGCTACCGCTAACCGGTGTAATACTGACCAAAGCAGATGGTGATGCACGAGGGGGAGCTGCACTGTCGGTTCGTCACATCACGGGTAAACCTATCAAGTTTATCGGTATGGGCGAAAAGGTTGATGCACTTGAGCCTTTCCACCCTGAGCGTATTGCGTCTCGTATCTTGGGCATGGGCGACGTGCTTAGCCTTATCGAAGAGGTTGAGCGTAAAGTCGATAAGTCGAAAGCGGAAAAGCTGGCCAAGAAGGTACAGAAAGGAAAAGGCTTCGACCTGCAAGACTTTAAAGATCAGCTTGAGCAAATGAAGAACATGGGCGGCATGATGGGAATGCTTGATAAGCTTCCTGGCATGGGCGGTATGTCTGATAAAATCAAAGATCAGGCAAACGACAAGCAGTTTAACCAAATGGAAGCCATCATTAATTCAATGACACCGGCTGAACGTGCGCGCCCAGATATGATTAAGGGGTCGCGTAAGCGCCGTATTGCAGCAGGCTCAGGTACGCAAATTCAAGACGTAAACCGTCTATTGAAACAGTTTACGCAAATGCAAAAAATGATGAAGAAAATGTCTGGCGGCGGCATGAAGAAGATGATGCGTCAGATGAAAGGCATGATGCCTCCGGGGGGCGGTTTTGGAGGCCCTGGTGGTCCAGGCGGCCCGGGTGGATTCGGCGGTCCTGGCGGGTTTGGCGGAGGCGGTGGCTTCCCACCACGTTAAGGCTATCGCATAATTTTATAACGCTAAAAAACCTCAATCTCAGCAATGGATTGAGGTTTTTTTATTTTTTTGCATCTAATATCAGACGTCGCCCGTTCGGCTTGTTGAATAGGACGTGAGTAGTAGTTGTCGCATTGCGCGGTTATGCAACGTCTCTTCACAAATCAACAAGTACGGAGATGAAGATGGAATTCAATAAAATATCACAACAAAAATTAAAATTGTCACTGTTGGCGACGGCAATGGTTCTCGCGCTAAGTGCCTGCGACGGTGACGACGGAACAGATGGTGTCGATGGGACTGATGGCGCGCCTGGCCAAGATGGTGCACCAGGTCAGGATGGAACCCCAGGCTTTGCGTCAGCGACTTTCTTGGTCGCAAACAATGGCGATGACAACCGCAATACGGTTACCTCGATTGACCAAAACGCGAACGTCTTATCCACGGTAACTACAGGAGCCAATGAGGGGATTGTATTCACGCAAAGCGGAAGCTTAGTACAAGCTGGCGACAGTGATTTACCGTTATTAAGAACGCTTTGTAGTTTTGAAGCTCAAGCCGACAACATGATGAGTGCAGGGCACGAGATAACGGGCGCAACTACGGGCCTTGTTAACCCGAAAGGTATTGCCTTTGCTGAAAATGCAGGTTTAGTTATGGTGGCTGACTTTAACGGTCAAAAGGTTAGCGTATTCGGTGGCCAAGCAGCAGGCAATGTTGCACCGATTGCAGAAATAATGACCTCAGCAAAACCATGGGATGTGGCCTATGACGAACAAAGCGATAGATTGTTTGTTGCACTGACCGATGGGACACTCGCGGTTTACGATAATGTCGCTGGTTCTGATTTTGCGCCCACAGTTATGCGTTCAGTGGTGCCTTCAGATGCAGACGGAAATCAAATATCGATTAATCTGCACGGTATCGCTTACGAGCCTATGTCTAATCGTATGGTATTGTCAGACGTTGGCGATGCTGCAATTGCTGATGATGGTCAAATTTTTGTTTTAGAAAATGCCTCTACGGCTGATGGGGCTGCTGTACCAAGCAGAGTGATTGGCGGCGCATCTACCCAGCTTGGTAATCCAGTAGACATTGTTTTAACCGGTTCTGATCTTCGCGTGGCGGAAAAATCCAATGACGCCATTTTGGTGTTCTCAAACATATTCAACGGTGCTAGTGGCGACGTTGCACCAACGCTATCAACGCCTTCAGTAAAACCAGAGTCGTTGGCCGAGTTAACTCAGCTGAACGAGATGAAAGACGCATCGGACGATGGCATAACTACCATGCCTATTATGGGCCTTTCGGTATCAAGTAACCCTGCAAGCGAAGGTGCAACCACGGGGCAAGTAGCGCAATACAGCGCTGTACTTTCCAGTGAGCTAAGCACTTTTGACGCTGGTATGAGCATTGAGAGTGCCGCTTTCACGGCTAGCGGTGATGGCGTCATTACCTTCGATGATGTTGAAACCTCAACGGGTGGTTTACTCGTGATTAATCGCCTCAAAACCATGCGAGACGGTATGATGTATAGCGATAGTTTCGACCACATGATTGCGGGTAGCGATACAGGCTTGATTGCACCTAAAGGGTTAGACATTGCCTCAGAAGCAGGTGTGGTATTTGTGGCAGATGTTAACGAAGCTACTCCTGCCGTTCGCGTATTCTCGCCTTGTGCGTCAGGCAATGTTGCGCCTCTATTAACACTTGAAGCGGCCAACGGGGCGCGCCCTTGGGATGTGGATTACGACCCATCAACTGATAGCGCGTATCTGGCGTTAACTAACGGTTCGGTTGCCGTGTTTGAAGAAGTGATGCGCAAAATGGAAAGCGGTGAAACCGTAATTACGGGTGAAGATAGGCTGATTGTCCCTGCAAGTGGTGGGACAGCATTTGCCGCGCCAACCAACATCCATGGCATAGACTATGATAGCCAAAGCGATAGTTTGGTCATTTCTGATGTAGGCAGCGCAGCGGATGCTACTGACGGTAAATTGTACGTGATTCCTGGCGCAGGCAGTGCTGATGGCATAACGGATGTATCCGTCAATATTGCAGGACCGAACTCAATGTTGGGTAATCCGGTAGACTTGATGCTCAGCAATGGTCATGTATATGTTGCTGAAAAATCAAATGGCATGATCCTGCGCTTTGACAATATTCTAAATGCAGCCTCGGGTGATATTACGCCCAGCTTTAGCATGATGTATCCCGCACCAGAGTCGGTAAATGTATTGTCAGTGAAGCAAAACAACTGATGAACAGCCTTGTAGAAACCGTTCATTTCATCGCTGTTCTATGAAAGCTCAATGCTTTCGCTAAAGCGGCACGTACCTAATCAGTACGTGCCGCTTTATATTTATTTGGCGTTATTGGGATATTCAAAAGCTTTGCCAACTAACTTTTAAACAATAGCATGCTTTATAACCAACAAATCACCGCGCATCTGTGCAAATTCGTGAATTCATAATACACTGACGGGCTACATCGTGCGCATGTGCTCGCTTTCTTTCAGGTATGCAACTTTTACCCTATCAAAGCAGGTACAGGTTTGTGCTGTGTGAGCGTTCACGCGGCAGAGTTATTGATACAGGAACACTATGGCAGGCTTAAAACGTATTATTCTTATCGACACGCATTTACCAGGCGTGGTCGAGCTAAAGCTTGATGGACACACCAATATTTGTGGTACCAATGCGTCGGGTAAAACCACGCTTCAACGACTTATTCCCGTGTTTTACGGCGAGTACCCAAGTCGCGTGGTACCGGCAACCCGTGACAGCTTTGAACGCTGGTATTTGCCTCGTTTATCTAGTTTTATTATTTATGAATACACGCGTGCCGAAGGTGACCTGTGCCAAGCAGTGTTAAGCTCAAACGGAACCGGCGTTAATTATCGTTTAATCGGCAAGCCATTTGAAATCAGTGACTACTTAATAGAGCAAAAGAACGGCAAACACGCTAGTGTAAGCAGCGCCGAGCTTGCACGTGCCATGAAGCGTAACAACATATTGGTTACGAGCTTACTTAATACGAAAGACTTCCGTGCAATCATTCAAAACGACCACGGGGTGCTTAACCAGAGTAACAATGCCCGTGAGCTATTAGGCTACGCCAAAATCTTTAGCCTTTGCGAACCATCGAAACACATGCGCCACATTGAGAAGTTGGCTAAAGCGGTTCACTCTAAAGAAGGCAAGATGGAAACTATCAAGGCCATGATTGCCGCCATTTTAGAAGAGGATGGTGTTACGCCACCTACTTCAGGCCTAAGCCGCCACCGCGTCGATGACTGGATTAAAGAATGTCACTTAATTAAACAATTCGACAAAATTCGCCCTGAATTTTCTAAACTCGAACAAGCTGACATGGCGCTAACCACAACAGAGCAAGTGCTTGCTAACCTTAAGCATAGCTTCGAGCTTGATAAGACCTACTTGGCTGCGCGCGTTGAAACAACAAAGAATGAACTGGATGAGAATAGCTTCCAGCGCAAACAAACGGACAGCGAGTGGGGTGATACCCGTGATCACCTAAATCAGGTTATTTCATCTGCTCGCGCTGATGTTGAGAAGTTCACCAGTGAACTTGATACGGTAGAGCGTGAATTCGATAAATGGCAAGACGAAAATATTGAGCAGCTTAAAGAAGACGTGGCAAATCTAGCGCAGTGGCAAAATGAAAAGGCCATGGCCGATAGTCGCTATGTACTGCTTACTGAAAAACACCAAGATATTGAGTCGGCCTACAATAAGCGCTTGGCTGAGCTAGGTGAAAAGCTGTCAATTACCCTGGAAGAAATGTCAGCCGCACGCCAAGAAGCCGCAGAAAATAAAGCTGAGCAGCAGCAGAGCGAGCGTGAAGCATTAAGTCGCATTCAGAGCGACTACAATAGCCAGCTAAGCGCGCTTCAGAACGATTACCAAAATAGTTTGAACGAGCTAAAAGTTGCTGAAGCTGAACTTAAAGCGTCACTTAGCAATGCAGGCTACAACGAGTTTGAACAATCTCAGCTAGATATTCTTGATGCGGCCATTAAAGAAGCATCTATCAATGAAGATGCAGCGCGCGGTGAGCTGCGCCAAGCGCAGCAGGCGCACAGTAAATCAGTTGAGTTTCGCAAAGAATGTTCAAATGCGTTAGATAAAGCACGCAACGCCTTTCAACAAGAAGAAAAAGCGGTTAACAAGATTAATGCGCTTCTTTACCCTGGCGAAGGCTCGCTACTTGAGTTCTTGCGCGCCAATGTCGATGACTGGGAGTTATCCTTAGGTAAAGTTGTGCGCCCTGAGCTACTAGAGCGCACTGATTTAGCGCCTGCTATGGCAAAGGACGCACAAGGCGCCAGCCATACCTTTATGGGCGTTAAGTTAGCGCTTACTGAACTTGATACCCCAGACTATGCCTTTACCGAGCAAGCGCTTAAGCAGCAACTGCAAGAAGCTGAAATTCGTCAAGCCGCTGCCCTTGCTGCGCAAAACGAATGCGAACAGCGCTTGGCGAAAGCGAACGAAGATGTGCGCAACGCCGAGCTTGTGGTTACCCAAAAAGACAACGCCGTTAAAAGTGCCGAAGCAAGCCGTAAACGTGCACAGCAAGACCGCGATACGGTACTTAGCGAATATCAGCAGGCGCTTTCTGCACGTAAGCAAAAAGCCAAAACTAAGCTTGAAGCGAATCAGCAGTCGCAAAAGCAAACGAAGGCGCAGTTTGAGCTTAGCCGTGACGAAATTAAAGATCAGCAGCGCGAAGCGGAAACCGAACACAAATTCCATTGGCAGCAGCTTATTGCTGACAGTGAAGCACGTATATCTCAGCTTGATAGCGACATGCGTAAGGCGAAAGACAACGCTGCACAAGACCGCAAAGATATGCAGAGTTGGCTGGAAAGCGAATTGAGTAATCGCGGCGTGGATGTTGATGAAATAGGTCAGCTTAAAAAGCAAATCAATAAACTTAAAGAAGACATTACGCGCACTGAAACCCACCGTCATAAAGTAGCCGACTACGAGCGTTGGTACACTAACGTGTTTACCAAGCAAAAAGTGGTATGGCAGGAAGGCTTGTCTAAGTCGCGCAAGTTATCGGGCGAATCTGAGCGTAATTTAGCGAGCAAACAAGCAACCTATAAAGCTAACCGCGAACAGCTTCAAGAGCAGCACGGGCAGCTTGAAACTACGCTTAAAACTGCCAGTGAGCACTTAGAACAGGTTAAAACCTTAAGTAAATCTCTTGCCAAGCTTACCCTTCAGGCAGGTGATGAAACGGCTGAGGTTAAGCACGACGATGTAAGCATTGGTCAGCGTATTTCAGAAGTACAGAGCCAGCTTCAAGAGCGCGAAAATTTATTAAGCGATATTCGCGCCTATGTAGAAAGATTCGACCAGCTTATTGCCGCGCAAGCGGGTACAGGGCTATCTGATACGTGGGAGCGCGCCCGTGAAGAGTGTGCAACGCTGAATGCCCACGGCGTGAAGAGCTTTGATCACCGCCGTATGGTGTCGCATTTAGCACAGCTTTTAAACGTGATTGTTCCGCAGAAGCTACAAGGCCTGCGTGAGCAAGGCCGTATCTTTGGTGCCGATCTTTCGCAATACTACTTTGTACTTGCCGATATCGACAAACGCATTGTGTCGCAAAGCCGCCGTATTACCCAAGAGGTCGACGGCGACCTTTCTCTTGATGGTGTATCAGACTCGGCTGTTAAAATTCGCTCACGTATTAGTGAGCTTGAATTCTGGCCTGAACTTGAGCAATTTAGAAAGCTTTACGAGCACTGGATGGAAGAGGGGGCAAACGAATTACCAGAGGAAGAATACGGGCAAAGTATGCGCAGGGTCCTTGATATTCTTGGCCGTGCAGCGCTTACGGGCGGCATTAGCAAGCTACTTGATATCGAGCTACACCTACGTGAAGGTAAAAGTGATCTTGTTATTCGTACCGACCGCCAGCTTAACGAGTCATCAAGCCACGGTATGGCCTACCTAATTCTGTGTAAATTCTTACTTGCTTTCACCCGTCTGCTGCGGGGCGATGCCGACGCCACAGTGCATTGGCCTATCGATGAACTAGGTACACTTCACCAAAACAACGTGAAGAAAATCTTTGAAGCGTGTCAAAACAATAACATTAGTGTAGTCGGCGCATTCCCTAACCCAGAGTCAGAAGTATTGACGTTGTTTGAAAACCGCTACTTGATAGATAAGGTAACCCGCCAACTGCAGGTGGTTCAGCCAAAAGCAAGTTCTATAGGGGCGCGCATTAAACAGAAAAAAGAAGCAGAAAAGAACGGTGAAGTAGCAGGTGAGGAGGCATCAGCATGATGACAGAACAAGGCCGTGTACTAAGTGCACTTCTACAAGGCGCGTTTATTTGTCAGGTGACCGATGAAGAGGCATGGCGTTTTCTTAAATCAAGAGACAACGCTGCGCAGTTAGAACCTCATTTAGCGTTATTAAATCGTACATTATCGACCACCGCTGAGGGTGACGTATTCTTTGCCAGCTTCCTCACTATTGGTGAGAACGAGCGCAAAGTGCTTACACAGCAGTTCCAAGATACAGCATCTAACCTAGTGCCTCTGGTAGAGTGGTTGCTGCTAGTTCAGCAAGCCAATGAATCTGATATGCCCATTACCATGGGTAGCGCGATTCGATTAAACGAGCTGCAAACTACCATTGAAGACACCCCCGCCTATGCTGAGCAGTTAGAGAAAATATCGCGCTATCGCATGTTTGGTTCTACCAGTGTGAATTTGGATGGTCAGCTAAAGCAGGTGTTTAAACGCTTAACCGAAATGGGTTATCTGATTAAGCCAAACCCAGATAAACAGATTTATCTGGGCACTGGCAAAATTGAACACCTTTACGAAATGCTACGTTTCATTGATGAAACTGAAGCGCTGAGTTTATCTGAGCAGGCGGAGGCCGCTATTTCGCAAGGTAGCTTGATATGAGCCAGGTGTTAATTCAGGCAGGGACTAAACTATTAAACGCATTGGGTCGTCACAGCGACCTTATCATGCAGGCGTACATTAATGGTTCGGTAAAAGAGCGCGATCACAGCCCTAAGGTATTAGACCAGCTTGTTCAACTAGGCGTATTGTGGCGTCCGGAAGCGCAAAGCGAACTGCGTTTGAAAAGCGCGGTGAGAACCCTTTTAGAGGGGAGCTTACAAGACGAACGCAACCGAACTATCAACGCTAATATTGGTGCGTCGCTGGCAAGCCTTAAAACCCTAACCGAGCACTATAAAGAAGCCCTTCATTACAACAAGTACAATGAAGCGGCAGCCCACATGGGCGATTTAACCGAGCATGTCTATCAACTTTCAGAATCATTGAGTAATAGCGTACGTGTCATGTTTGGCCGTATTAACAATGAGTTTGGCTACGTGTCTTCGGTTGAAGCTAAAATTCGCGAAAATGAGCTAGCGCAAGGACAGGTAACCGATTTACTTGCCCAGCTTGAGTGTTTCCGCTTCGATGAGTTAAGTGAACTGGCGGGTTCTAACCGTGAACTTCGTCACTTGCTGGTGGTGTCGCTACAGCAGCGCTTTGCCAAGGCCGCACAGGAGTTATCAGTAGTACAAGCACGCTTATTAGACTTGTTAGGCCGGTTTAGAGAGTTCCAAGGCCGTACACGCTTGCTTAAAGGCTTCTTGCTACACATGGAGCAGCAGCCTGATTTTGCGCCTGGCAACTACGCCAAACTGACTAACGTACCTGTGTTGTTTAATCAATCGGACACGATTATTGCTAACGCAGCACCAGACGTGAACAACGTTGAGCATGAAGCCGATTATCAAAATATTGTGGCGTCGTTAACCCACGTACACAAACGTCAGACTAAGCACGAAGACACGAAGCCAGTCGATATTGATGTGACTGAGCAATCAACTTTGTCGCTTGAAAAAGATCCATTGCAGCAAGCGGTAGAAGCGTATTTCTGTGAAGTCATCGATTCTGGTCAGCCTAAAACGGCGCTGGATTACTTTGAAGAACAGGCGTTAGACTTTGACCCTGAAGTGTGGATTTATCAGGTGATCGGGGGGTATCAAGCCCTAAACGATGAAGATAAGCAGTTTTTTGCATTAGAATCCCACGGTAATAACGATAAAGTCTATACGGGCAATTTCTACATCAACGACATCACGTTGGGCTTGCGTTAACGTCATCTCTTAATTTTACCCATCGACTTTCAAGGTAAAGTCTGGCCCACGTTTATCAAGGGTGTGCCAGGCTTTCATACAACGTCAACGGTGCAAATTTAAACGTAAGTTAACAATGTTGATTAACTTCGTTCTTTTCTTTTTCACGCCAATTTTTGCGATGTGTGACACTTGGAACCTGTCAAAAAACACCTATAATGCAATAGGTGTTTACACTTATTTAACATTGTGAACTAAAAGCTTCATCGCGGCGTAACACTATCGTCAATTCAGCGGTCTACATTGTTAGCCCTGTTAAACCTTGGAACCAAGTTAAAGGTTTATAGGTCCTATCGTAGTTCAACAACGACGCGTTATTGATGCTTTGGGTGTTAAATAGCTCGGTGTAGACACAAAAAAATTATCGCTACTGCTAGGACGCAGAGCATGTTGTGGTACTGCCGCGTACAGTACGAAGAGGAAGAGTGTTATGCAATTATCAGAAGAACAAAGTTTTAACCAAGCCCTTATCAAGCTTTCAGTATTACTTTATCAAGTCGACGGAATGGTCACACTGTCGGAACAAGACTACCTGAATGCAATGGTTGAGTCTTTAGACTGGCAAAGCCCAATCTGTCGCGAAGCATTTCTAAACGACACGATATACCAAACGCGAAAGGCCATTGACACCGGTGATGCCATAACGTTTTTACGCAGTTTGAAGCACGACCTATCGTTTGATGCCGAGAAAACGTTAGAGGTTGCAATGGCGATCACGGGCGTTGATGGCGAGCGAAGCGAGGAAGAAACCGAACTTCTATCATTACTTACCCATAAATTACTCGCCAAAGCTTTAGTTTCGGGTAAAGATACACTGCAATAATCGCTTTTTATTGCCACAGACCTAAACGTTAACAATGCCAAATTTTACCGTTAAAGCAGCACACGCATGTGCTGCTTCTCTCTCGCTGTTCTTATTGAGCGGCTGCCATTCGTCGCACAGTTCTCAGTTCAGCGCCAGTGCACAGGCCTTCCCGGTTGGTGTGCAGCCTTTCGATAATTACCTAAATGAAGTTGAACGTTACTTGCTTGAACATAGGGCATTTATTTCTGACGACAAAGCACAAGAAATGTCCATGAATATGCCATTTGAATGCGGCACACAATACCGCAATATTGGCGTCTTGTTAGTTCATGGATTGGGCGATTCACCTTACTTTTTTCGTGATGTTGCCAACGCCATGTGCAGTGAGGGCATTCACGTTAGAACCATCTTGTTGCCGGGACACGGCTCAAAACCCGGAGACATGCTAAATGTTAGCTATCAGCAGTGGCAGACAGAAACTAATCATCACATACGACTATTTTCCGAAGAAGTAGACAACCTCTACATTGGTGGCTTTTCGACGGGCGCTAATTTGACCACAATAGCAAGTTTTTCGATGGCTGAAGAGCTTGATATAAAAGGGCTAATGCATTTTTCACCAGCCTTTAAATCACGCTTCTTTGTGTCCCGTTTAGCGCCTTATATTGACTCATTATTTCCCTGGCCTAATGTTGAAGAAGAAGATAACCCAAGCCGCTATAACTCCACTGCAATGCCAGGGTTCGCTGCCTATCAAGAAAGCGTAAATGTGCTTCAAGATTTATTCTCTAAATCGGAAAAAGAAAAGCGTGCGTTGAATTTACCTGTGCTTATGGTGGTGGCAGAAAAAGACAGTGTGGTTGACACAAAAAAAGTATCTGAACAGTTTAGAGATAATTTTACTCATCCACACAAGTGTTTATTGTGGCAGGGTGAGGGTGAACCCGATGTACCTGAAAATACACTCGTCATGCAAACCATGAAGGTTCCGGAGCAGCGAATTAGCGCAGCCTCCCATATGAGTACACTTTTTTCAGATAAGAACCCGCTATATGGTACTTCGAGTGACTTTCGCATATGTGATAACGGTCAAGGTAGTGACGCTGAAGCGCGCTGCAAAGCGGGCGAAGAAGTGTGGTATGGGCCGTGGGGATTTGAGCCCGATAACGCTGATGAAGAGTTAGCAACTAATAAGAAAGATAAAGTGTATGCAAGGCTAACCTACAACCCTTACTTTGATAGAATGGTCGATCAACTACTCGCCTTTACTGGTAAAGCCAAAGTCAAAGCGTTCTGTAGAACCTACTAGGGCAGTAGGTTCTTAATCCATTTGAAAGCTCTAGCATCAGCCGTTTTTTAATAAAAAAACGCCCAAGCCTTAACGCGGGTAGTAACACTTGTTGTTACAACACACGTAGCTTGGGCGTCTCTCTTAATTCTCAAAGCAAACCTAGCGCACAGTCGCCGTTTAGGTGCCGCTTAAATAGGCATAGCGCCTACTTAAGCGGGTAAATCCTAGGAATGCTGTGCGTTGGCTTCTTCCATTTCCTTCTCAAGCTTAGCGCTTTCGTCTGCACGTGGCTTGGTAAATCGGGCAAGTGCAAGATACAAAACCGGTGTCAGGTAAAGGGTAAATACTACGGCAATACCCAATCCACCAAATACGACCCAGCCAATAGCATTACGAGCTTCTGCGCCAGCGCCTGTGGACAGAATGAGCGGCAGGCCACCTAGTATTGTTGAAACCAGCGTCATCATAATAGGGCGTAATCGCACTCTACCAGCCTCGACAATAGCATCGTAAATATCATAGCCTTTATCGCGAAGCTGGTCGGCAAATTCAATCAAAAGAATCGCGTTTTTGGCGAGAAGACCTATCAACATTACCAAGCCAATTTGCGAGTAAATATTAATGCTGGTGCCGGTTAAAAACAGGGCATAGACCGCGGCTGCAATACCAAAAGGAACGGTAAGCATAACCACAACCGCACTGTTCACACTTTCAAATTGTGCAGCCAATACAAGCAGTACAATAACAAAAGCCAACACATAGGTAAGCGCTACTTGCTTAGACGTTTCTTCGTAAGTTTGTGCTTCGCCAAGAAACACAAGTCCGATACCGTTCGGTAATGATTCTGCCGCTAGATTGCGAATATTTTCCACTACATTACTAAGCGCTACGTCTTCGGGCAATTCCATTTCCAGCTTAATTGCGCGGCGCTGTGCCTGACGCTCTAATTCAGCGGCAACACCTTCTTCACTGATGAAAGCTACGCTAGAAAGAGGCACCAAGTTTCCGTCGGTACTTTTCACATACAAGCTAGTAAGCTCAGATGGATCTAATGTACTGCGATTATTAGTTTGCAGCATGATAGGGATAGATTGGTCGCCCACATTCAAATCTGCGATATCATCGCCGTTCACAGCGGCGCGCAGGGTACTTGCTATATCGGTAAGCGGCACGCCCAGTTCTTCAGCACGGCGTCTGTCAATATTTACTCTCATCTGAGGTTGGGTAGGGTCGTAGCTTATTCTCGGTCTACCTAGTTCAGGTAGTGCATCTTCAATCTGACGAGAGAACGCTTGTGAAGCTTCGAAAATGTTTTCATAAGTGTCGCCAGTTAAAGCTATTTCAAGCCCGCCGCTTTGACCGCGAAGGTTCAAACTATTGCCGCCGAAGGCACTACCTGGTGCACCAGGAATTTGCTGAAGCTTAGGGCGTATTTCATTTACTACTTCTTGCAGAGATTTGTCTCGGTCATCCCAATGCTTCAAAGGCGCTGTGATAAAGACGATGTTGGGATCCCACGAACCGACTACCGTGTAAATGGAATCTATGGTGCCGTTATCCACATAGGGAAGCAGCAGTTCTTCCATCTTTTCAGCTTGTCTGTCCATAAAGTTTAGGCCAGCACCGTCTGGACCTCGTGCAAAAATACGAATTGTGCCTCTGTCTTCGCTTGGCAGTAATTCATTATCGATATTTTGCGATAAAATATAAGCGCCACCGCCTGCTGCTAAGCTCAACACACCAACTACCCAGCCATATTTGAGCGCTTTTAATAATGACGCCTGATACAGGCGCAAACAAGCGTTGCCAAAACGGCCAAAGGTCTTGCTAAACAAATCGCTTTCTTTCGCTTCTTTCACCTTAAGTCGGGCGGTAAGTGCAGGAACCAAGGAAAGGGCAACGAAAGATGAGATTATAACAGCGCCAGCTAATACGCCTCCAAACTCCCTGAATAAAAGCCCTGCAGTAGAAGGAAGGAATGCGATGGGAATAAATACTGAGGCGAGTACTGCGGTTGTTGCTACTACTGCGAAGAATACTTCTCGTGTGCCCACCACGGCTGCCGCACGGGCACCTAGACCCATACTTCTGCGACGCTGTATATTTTCAGAAACCACAATAGCGTCGTCTACTATCATACCCGTGGCCAATACAAGAGCGAGGAGGGTAAGAATATTAATGGAAAAGCCCATGCCCCAAATAATAGCCAGTGCACCCGCTAGCGAAACGGGTATCGACAGGGCAGGGACGATGGTGGCACGCCATGAACCAATAAACACTAAGAGTGTGACCACGACTAACGCCACGGTCAAGCTGAGTGAGACGACCACTTCTTTAACCGAGTCGCGGATAAACTCTGCATCATCGGACGTTACTACGATATGCATATCAGTAAAACGCTTGTCGAGGTCTGCGACCATGGCCAGCACTTCATCTGAAATCTCGATCGTATTAGAGCTTGCTTGACGTATTACGCCAACGCCTATGACTGGCGTTCCATCCAAACGAACTACGCTGGTGGTGTCGGCAGGGCCGAAGTACACACTGGCAACATCATTAATGCGAATGTCACCGCTTACAACAATGTTACCCACATCTTCTGCCGATACCGAAGTTGCATCAGCTCGCACGATTAACGCTTGTTCGGCAGATTGAATACTGCCAGCGGGTACATCAAAAGGCGCAAGCGATAGTGCATTAGCAATGTCACTCATCGATAGGCCAAAACTGGTTAATCGTAGAGGATCCACAGAAACGCGCAGCACACGCTCTCTTTCTCCATCTAACATAACGTCGGCAACGCCAGGAATGCTTAAAAACAATGGTGCTACATCGGTGTCGACACGTTCGGTGAGCGTCTCCATGTCCAAGGTATTACTTGAAATAGCAAGGCTTACGACCGCCTGAGCGTCGCTGTCGGCCCGAATGATCGATACTTGTTCGACATCTTCCGGAAGCTGTCGCTGAATTCGACTGACCGACTCACGTACTTCGTTAGCCGCGTCTTCCAAGTTAACGCCGGGGCGAAACTCAACCCGAACACGGGCCGAGTTTTCTTCACTTTGCGCATAGATGTCTTTGACGCCACTCACACGCGCAACCGCACCTTCAAGGCGACCAGTTACTTCGGCATCTACTGTTTCAGGAGATGCGCCGGGAAATTCTGCTGTAACGGTTACCTGAGGTGTATCTACATCGGGCAGTTCGCGCACTTCAAGACCGCTCAATGCAGCAAACCCAGCGATAGCAATAAGTAGATTTAGTACAACAATAAGAACCGGGCGTCGAATAGATAGCGATGGTAAGTCGCTAACTGACGAAGATAGGTTTGGATCACTCACCTTGAGGCCCTCCGGCCAGTTCGGTAGTAATCTCTTGTCCGGTACGTAAGCGTTGTACACCTTCAGAAATTAGTGTGTCACCTTCTTCAATGTCGCCCGAAACAAGGATAGTTCCTCTAAGACGCTGATGAACACTCACGTCAACACGTTTAGCCTTACCGTCTTCGGCAAGCCATATGTAAGCGCCAGTAGCTCCCCACAAAAGTGCGGCTTCTGGAATGGCAGCAAAGCGATCGCCTTCAATGCTTAAATTAACCCGAAAGCTCATGCCAGGGCGAAATTGATCAGAAGAGTTGTCGAGTAATGCTCTAGCGCGAAGCGTTCTATCAGCCTCATTGATACGAGAATCAACCTGAGCTATCTCGGCTCTTACTAGTTTCTCTCTGTCACTCCATGGCTCAAGCGTTACGTTTGGCGCATTCAGTAAAACGGGCAATGCTGCTTCAGGCGCTCTGAAGTTAATAAAGAGTTTGCTTCTGTTATCCAGTGTAGTGATCACAGTCTGCTCGTTAATACGGTCGCCTACCTCAACATCAGTAATGCCTACAATGCCATCAAAAGGAGCAACAATGTGTCTGTCTTCTAAATCTGCTTGAGCCTCTTCTAAGGCAACTTCCGCAAGGTCGCGTTGGGTGCGAGCCAAATCTAACTCGCTCACAGGTACAGCGCCTTGTTTATAGCTTGATGCTAATCGTTCTACAGTACGCTGGGCATCTTCCAAGGTAAGCTTGGCGCGTTTTAATGCCGTTTGCTGACGTCTATCATCAAGGCGAACAAGCACCTTGCCTTTTTCCACTGACTGACCTGGGACAAAGTTAATTTCCATGACTTCATCAGAGACGGCAGGATAAAGCACAATAGAACGAACGGCTTCGGCACTGCCAACGGCTTCTACCTTTCGCGTTTCGCTCATAAAATTGATGGGCTTAGTTACGACGAGCTTTGCTTGTCTGTCTCCCATAAACTGCGCGTTAGCAGTTGACATCATCATTAAAAGAAGAGCGCAAAGACACGTCCATGTCTTCATTGCAACATAGAATGAATTTTTCATTATAAACCCGTAGCGTTATTGGAACCTGTGCAGAAAAAGCTGCTGGTCCTTTTATTTTTGTATTATCAAAACGTATGTTTTGCAGTCGATTAGTCGACTTCGTTATTTGTACCGTATAGCACCACAGGCGGTTCAGCTAAGCAATTGCAGTTCAGCGTATTCCCTGTACAGGGTGTCGCTTTTCATTAACGATGCATGGTCGCCGCTTCCTACGACTTGACCTTTATCCATGACCAAAATTCGGTCGGCGTGTTGAACCGTTGCAAGCCGGTGAGCAATCACAATGCTGGTTTTGCCCACCATTAACCTATCTATCGCTTGCTGAACCATACGCTCACTCATCGCATCAAGCGCACTCGTCGCTTCATCGAGAAGTAAGATTGGGCGGTCGGCCAAAATAGCGCGAGCAATGGCAATCCGCTGTTTCTGACCGCCTGAAAGCTTCACGCCTCGTTCGCCTAACTGTGTGTTATAGCGCTCATCAAGGTTATCGATAAATTCGTGAGCGAACGCCTGTTTCGCCGCATTTATTACATCGTCATCACTTGCGTTAGGGCTGCCGTAGCGAATGTTCTCCAACACGGTATCAGCAAAAACCACAGGCTCTTGAGTGACTATCGCAATATGTCTCCTCAAAACATCAACGGGCATTTTATTAATAGGCATCCCGTTAAACAGAATTTGCCCGCTACTTGGGTCGTAAAAACGCATTAGCAATTGAAAGAGGGTGGTTTTACCTGCACCACTTGCACCAACTAAAGCAAGACGTTCACCTGCTTGTATATCAATATTCAATTTATCAAACAAAGGTTTACTATCTGGATATGCAAAGCTGACCTTGTCCAACTGAATTCTAGGGACAGCCTTTGAAATTGAAACCTTATTTTCAGCCTCTTTAAGGTTAGATTCTTCTGCGTGCTCAGGCTCGGTAATTTTCTTCGCCTCATCTGATAAAGGTTTGATAGCTGACTCAGTGGTAAATAGTTCGTATAAACGTTCGCTTGCCCCCACACCGCGCTGTACTTCTCCAATGACTTCACTAATCGTGGCGACACTGCCGCCAGCCATTACGGCATAGAAAAGGAAAGCGGAGAGTTCACCTACGGTCATAGTGCCGTCTAATACTTGCCTTGCCCCTACCCAAGCAATAAAGATGATGGCCGTCATACTGATACACATGATGCAGCCAATAAGTAGTGAGCGATAGTGAATACGCTTTTTAGCTACGTCCATGGCAAGCTCTACCTTTTTAGAGAAATGCAGTCGTTCGGCATTTTCAGCGGTATAGGCCTGTACGGTCATAATTTCATGGAGACTTTCATCAATGCGTGCACCCAAGTCTGCCACTTTGTCCTGGCTTTCTTTGGCATAACGGCGCACTTGAGGCGCCAGTACTTTGATAGGAACCAGCACAGCGGGTACTGCAACAATTACACAGAAGGTAAGAAGGGGACTAGAAAACGTCATAAGTGCCAGTGCACCAACGAAAGTCACGACCGAGCGAAGGGTCATCGACAAACTCATTCCCACTACAGTCTGGATAATTGTAGTGTCGCTGGTAAATCGAGAAATGACCTCGCCAGTTCTAAGTTCTGCAAAAAATGAAGGCGGAAGAGACAGCAAGTGCGCATATACCTGGTTTCTGATATCAGCACTAACCCGCTCGCCAAGCCAAGTCATTAAGTAAAAGCGCGCATATGTTGCTAAACAGGCCACGATAGTAATGGCTAGCACTAATACTGTGGCTTTGTTTAACGTATCCGCTGCGTTTTCTATGAAGCCGCTGTCGATAGCGTACTTAATGCCTTGCCCAAGTAAAAGCCATGCAACTGCGGCCGTGAAAAGTGCTATAACTGCACCTACAACGCGCGCTTTGTAGCGAAGTAAATGTGAGCCAATCCACTGTAAGACTTGTTTGGTTGATACACTAGCGAGTGGTGTTGTCAAAATTACCTCTTCATGCGCATAACTAATTCATAGCGTTGATTTCGCTACGCTTATTAAAATTCATTATTTGGATTATACGGCAAAGCATGTACATTGGACGTAGGCAATGCGATTACAGCGGCAGTATTTACGCTGGGATGAAAGTTAACGTCGCAGAAGCAAAGCAAAATAGTTAAAACGGGAAAATAACGATGAGTGAAACACGTACTTTGTATTATGTTCATGATCCAATGTGCAGTTGGTGTTGGGCATTCGTTCCTACTTGGGAGCAAATACAGCGTGAGTTACCCAACGACATTGAGGTTGTCTACTTGCTTGGCGGGCTCGCACCGGATAGTGATTTACCTATGCCGGAACAAATGAAACTTACTATTGCAGGCTATTGGCAAACTATTCAAGATCGTGTGCCTGGAACACAATTCAACTATGATTTTTGGACAAAGTGTCAGCCTCGTCGTTCGACCTATCCTTCGTGTCGAGCAGTTCTTGCAGCAAAAGCGCAGGCTAGAGATAGCGATGAAGCAAAAGCATTAGAGAAGGCAATGATCAAGGCAATTCAAGAAGGGTATTACCTGAATGCGAAAAACCCGTCGGATTTTGATACCTTGATAGCATTTGCTGAAGAAATAGGGCTTGATGTCGAGCGCTTTGAAATAGCACTCAATAGTGAAAGTACAATTGAAAAATTAAACGAAGAAATGCATATGGCGCGTAGTATAGGCGCCCAAGGCTTTCCCAGCTTAATACTCAAGTCAAACAAATTTGCCGGGGCAGAAGAGACAAAATCACAAGCGCTTAAAAAGCCACAGTGGCAAAACGTTCCCTACGACTATAACGACGCAAGTGTAACGCTGCGTCATCTATAATCGTTATTGAAAAAAGCGAGTACTTTTAAACTGTGCCTTCCTTGCATTGTTCAAGGCGTAAATCTCCCACCGACTTTGGGTATTCAACACGGGTTGTAACGATTTCAGAAACAGGGACGCCAGAATCCGTTTCTTGGAGCCATACTTTCATATCGTGATGGTCACGAGATTGGTTGAGCGAGTAACGCTTGCCGCCTTCTAAGTTTACATCTAGCCTAACTATCGCCTCGC
>Ga0207987_1000091_pt1 | contig 29371 bp, 26 predicted proteins | sample ETNtaG_19_FD_185768 | JGI IMG/M metagenome (GOLD analysis project Ga0207987, IMG submission 185768) | Marine microbial and viral communities from oxygen minimum zone, Eastern Pacific Ocean - ETNP201302PF86A (SPAdes) (version 2) | ecosystem: Environmental > Aquatic > Marine > Oceanic ...
CTTGGCTGTCGTGAGGCTGGTGCGAAGCTCGGGCAGCTTGGGCAGCTTGTTGGCAACAAAAAGCTTCCAGTTCTGAACCTCTTCGGAGTTGATACGGATCGACAGCAGGTCGGCCTCGCAGCTGTCGATGGTCGACTGCAAGCCCTTCATAACCTCCGGGTCGACACCCTCCTCCCGGAGGGCACCATTGAGTTCGTCGCGGATTTCCTTTTCGCGCTCCGCGAGCCGCGCCTTCGCCTCGGTTGTGCGCTCGGCGATGCGCTTGCGCGCCACATCGAGCGTCTTCTTGATGACCTTGAGCTCCTCGGCATGGACTGCCTTAACGTCCTTGAGTTCTTCGTCGCGTGCTGCGGTCGCCTCGTGGCGTGCCTTCTTGGCTTCCCGGCATGCGGTCTCGGCGGTTTTGAGGCGCGCCTCGGCGCCCTCCTTTGCGGTGGCACGAGCCTGCTCGAGATCCTCCTTGCGTGCCTTAAAAGCCTCCTTGGCAGCCTCGACGGCACGCTTGAGGTTTTCCCGCTCGCCCGTGTGCCGGGTCAGCGCGGCGTTGGACTCGGTCCGCACGCGGCCGGCCGCTATCATGCGGGTTTCGGTGCGGGTGATCTTATCTGAGAGTTCGGCAATCTCGACCTTGCAGGCGGCGATCTCCTCGTCGATGTCCGACAGGTCGGCATGCTCGTTTGTTGCGACATCCTCGAGATCGAGGACCAGTCCGAAGAGATCGGACTCGGTCTCGACCTGGCGCGGCGAGAGGTCGGTGCGGAAGAGCAGATCGGTGCGGATGACCTTGCCGATGTCCTCAACCCAGTCTTCGCGCGTGCTGCGCAGGTAGGCCAGAAGGCTACCCGCCGGCGGCTTCTTGGAGCTCTCGAGGTCAGCCTTCTTGGCCTCGAGAGCTTCCAGCTCCCGGTTCTGCTCATGGAGTTCTTTCTCGACGGCTGCGAGATCGGCGCTGGCAGCGCGAAGCGCAGCCTCAAGCGCGGTGCCTTCCTCGAGAGAGGTGGCGTGGGCTTGCGTGCAGGTGGTAAGCTGGGCTTGGGCCTCGTCGCGCGCATCGATGATGTGCTGGGGCGCCGCCGGGTTGCGCAGGCCCTCTTGCGCCGCGCCGAGCTCGCTGGTGGCTTTTTCCACTGCCTCCTCGGCTTCTCTCATCGGCGCGACGTGACGCGTCTGCACCTCGGCCTCTTCAAGAATGTGGCGCTCCTTGGCCTCGGCGGCGGATGCGTCGTGAGCCTCCTGTGCCGCCTGCTTGTCGTTCTGAAGGGATTCGATCTGTGCCGCGCTGTCCTTGCGGGCCTCCTGCTTAATCGCCTCGTAGGTTCGCGTCAGGTCGTCGTGGCTTCCCTGGAGGGCGTTGAGGCGATCATGGGCCGACTTTTGTTCGGCCTCGATCTCCAGGCGTCGTTCGGCGAGTGCGACCTTGGTGTGGATGCCGAGGCTTTCAGCCTGGCGCCTGGCATCCTCGATTTCATCGATGGCGTCGGTCAGTCGCGTGACCTCGCGCTGGGCGGTTTCGGTCTCGTCCTTGGCCGCGGACCGCTCCTCGATGTAGGCATCTTCTTTTTCGGTCAGGCTTTTTTTGGCTTTGTCGCGGTCCCGGGTGGCGGTGGCAAGCGCGGTCGTGGAGCTGTCTCGCAAGGCGAGAAGCTTCGCCAGGGCACTCGTGCGCGCGGCCGCATAGCCTTCGAGCTCGACGCATTTGACGTCGAGATCCCTGGTCTTGGCGTCCGCCTTCATCACCTCCTGGTAGGCCTTGTATTCGGCCGGCCAGTTTTCGAGACTGGCCTTGTCGCCGTCGAGGTCGACGGACTGGTCATCGCCGAGGATCTGGTCGGCGATCATGTCCTCGAGTTTCTGGAGGCTGGCCTCCCTCTTGAACATGGAGAAGACGACTTCGTCGATGCTGTGGAGGGGGTGCTGGTATTGGGAGACGGTGAAGCGGGCGACCATCTGCGTCAGGAACCTGTGATCCTTGCCCTTCGACTTCACCGGTAGCCCGTGGATGATGGTCCTGTAGTCGGACTGGGTATCGATGATGCGCTCGGCCACATCGTAGCCGAGGTTACGCAAATGGCTGGCGAGGTTCTGGCCTTCGACAAAGTTGTCGTCGTCGGCGACAAACATCTCCTCATAGAGGGCAGAGCGGACAAAGCGGAACATCGGCTTGTCGTCGCCCTGGGCGGAGTAGATGATTACCGTCCGTGGATGACCATCCCGGTGGCGATATTCGAAAGCCACGTAGGAGGTCGTATTGGGCAGGTAGTGGCCGTAGAAGCTCTTGCCCTGCTGTTTGTCGGAGATCTTAGACGATGAGACTCCGTAGAAGAGGTTGGGAAGCTGAATGATGGAGGTCTTGCCGGCAGCATTGGTGCCGGTGATGAGGCAGTTGCCATCGAGCGGAACCTCGGCGATCGCACCAGGGAAGAGCTTGGTGTCCACGAGGACCATGCGGGTAGGCCCGGGGATTTCATCGATAGGCCTCGATGGTGCCTGGAGAACGGCGCTTGTGCTGGTGCTGTCGCGAAGGGACGGGGTTGTGTGAATGGTCATCTTCAGCCTCAAATTTCTCTTGAGGGGAAGATTGTCTCGACCTTTCGGGAGCAGAAATTTCTGTCTGTCTTTCTGCCGATCAGTGCGGCGGTTAAGATCCTGCAAAGCCGCCGCGTGAATCTCAGCGCGGCGCGAATATTCTTGCCCGTAGTGGGATGAAGTGCGAGGCGGCCGGTGGAAATGGCCCTCCGACTGCCTTATTTGTATGAGCGAGGCGAGGATTTCTCGACGCTGTGTTGTGAGGGAGCCCTTCTTTACTCGTTGACTGACCCGGTCATGGGGTCAGCCTCGTAGCCCTCTCCCTCCCGGATGAACTTCTGGAGGTTTTCTTCCAGGCCCGACATCTGTGCCTTCGGACTGTTTACGAACGACCCGCGCGGAGAAATCCGAGCCGCAGACTTGGTGAGTTCTGCCAGTTGCTCTTCGGTGAACAGATCCCTCTTCTCGTGAAGGGCGTGCCCGAGGCGTGCAGCAAGAGTGTCGTTGCTGTTGGGGGCGGTCATGATGATCCTATTTGTCAGTTTCGTGAGGCCATAATGTTGGCCAATCTTCGTCGGGACGAAGAAGAAAGGCAGGACGAAAATGCTCCGCTGAGCTTCGACCGAGTCTTCGAAATCTTTAGCAAGCGTTCCTAAAAGACATGGGGCGATCCTACCTCCTCGGAAGATTTTCGAGACAAGGACCCAGCCCCCATGAGCAACCCGCCGCGATCCATGGTGATTTTCTTCTTGGATGGCACGCCCAGCGGTGTGCGGACTGCGCAGATGCAGATGTCGACTGTGATGGCGGTGGCATTCCGGCGGGAGCACTTCAGCCAAGTCCGGGATCTCTCTGATGGTATGTTCGCGCGCCTGACGGGTCCGGGTGTTTACATCCTCACGGGGACGGATCGCGACAACGGCCATGTCGCCTATGTCGGCGAGAGCCAGGATGTTCTCTCTCGGATCGATCAGCATCTTCGGGACCCGAAGAAGGAGTTCTGGTCTGAGGTCATCGCGCTCGTGAACAAGGACGACCTGCTGACGAAGGCGCATGTCATGCAGATCGAGCGCCAGCTCATCGAGAGCGCCCGGAAGAATACGGATTGGAACATTCGCAACGGCAAAAATGCCAAGGAGGCCTCTGGTGGTCTCCCTCCGCACGACATCGCCGCTTGCGACGAGTTCGCGAAACAGGTGAAGATACTCGTTGCCGGCCTTGGCCTTGACCTCTTCCGTGCGCCCGTCCGATCCGATTTTCAGCACCAGCCGAAGGCTGTCAATCCGGTCGAAATGGCCGCTGACGATGACCACCTTTTCTACGGAATGAGCGGTCGACAGCGGATCGCCACCATGAAGATCGATGACAGCGGCCAGTTCGTCATCCTGAAGGGGAGCCGCGCAAAGGTCTCGACGGCTAAGAAGCTTCCGCCCTCGACCGCAAAGGCACGCAGGACCCTGATCGGGAACGGTGTGCTGAAGGAAGGCGCGAAATTTTTGACGTTCGAGGAGGATGTCCCATTCAAATCATCCTCAGCGGCTGCACAGATGATCGCGGGGTGTAGTTGGTCCGGACCGAAGTATTGGAAGACCAATGACCGTCGGACTCTCGAAGAGGTGCTTGATCTGGCATCTTGATCAGGGGGGGCGGGCCAGCTCCGCTTTCGCCATCCATAGGTCAGCACTACTTACCTTTTTGATGAAGTCGTGATTCAGAAAGGAGGTGATGTGAATGTCGCGTAGAAATTCGAAGAGCGACGGCTGGGATGCTGTGATTAAGTGTATTGGCGGCCTGGTTATGATCGCTGTGATCTATTTCGTGGGGACAGAGCATTTGTCCAGCTTGACGCAGTAGTAGGTCCTGTTGCCCGAAAGGGCTGAGGTCGCCTGAGTCAGAGTTCGGGCGACCTTTCCTTCCAGAGATGTGTCCTGGTTTTCCAGAACCCGGGCGGACGGGACGTCCCGCGCTATACCCAGGAAGAGCGATCCTGCGGCAACCTTCCCAAGTCGTCGATCACCCGAACCTGGTGGGGGAGCTTGCCGCCCCACTTCCAGAAAACCACATTGCGCATGGCGGCCGTTGCGCCGGGTGCAAAACTTGGAACGACGATCCCTGCGACACCCTTCGCAACAAGGCGCTCAGCCAGATCCCAGCTTGGTGGTGTTTCGCCTCGGTCGGCGAGATCTTCCCATGCGCAGGAAAGATCGTCCATCGCAACACCCAGCCGCTTGCACGCTCCAGGATCATTCAGATCCTCGATGTCGTCGCAGTCGACCTCATAGGCGCAGATCGTGACCGGCTGCGCCTTGAAGGGGAAACCTTGCTGGGCCTCTGTCCAGGCGCCTTGCTGGGTGATCGAGGTGTAGAGGGCAGGGCGCCCGACAGGATTGAAGCGGCCACCATGGAGCGCGGCGCCCTCGCCTGAGATAGGCGCGAAAGCCCAGCCCGGATGATGCGCGCGGAAGACGTGAGTCTTGAGCTTCAAGTGTAGCCGCCGGCCGCGATCCGGGAGATGTAGGATTTCACCGCATCAGCACGCCCCTCGCGCACAAGATCGGCCGCGGTCTGGTCCCCGAAGGACGGCAGCGGCTGGGCGGTAAACCAGGCGAATGCCTGTGGTATGGACCCCGCCCAAGGTGCAACCCGGGCGAGGATCTCCACGAAATCCCTGAGCTTTCGCTGTGAGGCCTTGGAGGCGAGGCGGGAGGTCTTGGAGACGGCATCGCGGGACATGCCAAGCACAAATGCAAGCTCGATCTTACTCAGGTGCAGGCCCTCGACGAGCGTGTCGATATCGACTGTCCCGTCAGCGTGGATCAACTCCTGCGCGGTCGGAACGCGGTGTGCGACAACAGCCATAATGCCTCACTCATTGCCCTTAATATGGGCTAAAATATGCGGCAAATCGGGCTTCATGTCAAGTTCTCTGAGGCGCTTTGGTTCGAGCAGGAGATGGCGAAGGCGGTTCGCACCAAGCCTGCCTGCGTGGGTCGGGATGAAATCTGAATGAGATCTCCGCCAGAAAGGCCAGCGGCTGAGCCAGCCACTGACACCGACCGCGAACCTCAAGCACCAGCGATAAACCTGTAGGTTCGCAAGGCTCCCAAGGGCCTGCCGTTTCTCTATTTTTCCATGGCTGGACATAGACCACCGGTCATCCAGGGATGATCGGTTAGGGAGTTCGTAGAAACGATCCCATTTCCAGTGTAGGATCAGTGACCTTTTTTGGTGACTGTCGCTCTCCCCGCGAGGGCGCGAATTGAAACCTCGGTCGCAGAAAGCAGGCAAGGACGGGACAGGGTCGCTCTCCCTGGGAGAGCGCGAATTGAAACGTCTACATGGCCGCCTACGGCGCCAAGATCGCGGGTCGCTCTCCTTGCGAGGGCGTGGATTGAAACATCGTGCTGCGAACTACCCGGTATCTGTTCGCTGCCGCCCTCCCTGCGAGGGTGTGGATTGAAACTCAGCGATGTATGTGTGCAGGCGCGAGCGCCAATCGTCGCCCTCTCAGCGAGGATGTGGATTGAAACATGCCAGCCGGAGCCCCGGGGATCTTCGCAGTAGGTTGCCCTCCCCGCGAGGGCGTGGATTGAAATTATCCCCTGGCCAGGCGTCACGCCGGTAATGGGTCGCCCTCCTTGCGAAGGTGTGAATTGAAACAACTGCCTGAAGCCAACCGAGGGCTTTGACGATGTCGCCCTCCCTGCGAGCGCGTGGATTGAAACGAGACAGGGCGCACGCACCAGGACATCCTCGATGACCGTCCTCCCTGCGAGGGCGTGGATTGAAACTTGATGAGCACACCATGTCCCGCGCCCTTGTCGGCCGCCCTCCCTGCGAGGGTGTGAATTGAAACATTGTCTGTCTTAGGGAGCCTGCCACGGATTACGTCGCTCTCCCTACGAGGGCGCGAATTGGAACGAGAAGGACGTAGCAGCGCCCAGCTGCTGCGCAGGTCGCCCCCTCTGCGAGGGTGTGGGTTGAAACTTGACCGGCACAGAACGCCGTCGCTTAGCAACGGGTCGTCCTCCGTGCGAGGGCGTGGATTGAAATTCGAAGAGCCGTCACGAGTGGATCGATCGAAGGAGTCGCCCTCCGTGTGAGGGTGTGGATTAAAATAAAGGAGACCGGGTCGCATCCCTGAAGGAATAAGTCGCCCTCCCTGGGAGGGCGTGTATTGAAACCACGCCCACATACGATGGACGACACGTGGAGTTGACAGCCTGCCCTTTTTGCAAGGGCGTGGATTGAAATTACAATGGTCTGTTGACCACCGGTAACCTATGCTTGTCGCCCTCCCTGCGAGGGCGTGGATTGAAATTACCCGGATTTTGTTGCCATTCTCAATGATGGTCGGCGCCCTCTTCGAGAGGGTGTGAATTGAAACTCCTGCTCCCATTTTGCGCGCCAGATTCCGTCGCTACCCTCCTGCGGGAAGGGGAGCTGGAAAGGTCCTCAGCCCCCTCTATTGAGGGTGTGTATTGAAACATCACCGTGTCAGTAGACATGTGCTCCTTCGCCCGCTTGACTTACGCGGGCGTGAATTGAAATCACCAATGGCGCCACGGCTATGCCTTGCTATTGAAGCCACCTACCACCTTGCTGGCTCATAACTTGAACAACGATAAAGGCCCGCAACCATTCGGATGCGGGCCTTCGATTTTTCGATGATCTTCTGTCTTATGCCCAGGGCCGCTCGAGCGCCACACCCTTTGGCATATCAGCCTCATCGACTTCGATCAGGTAATCGCGGAACTTGCGCGCCGGCGGCAAAGCCGCGGCCTCGGGGCTGTCGACGTCGACCGGCCCGCCGGCCGAAGCACGCTTGACGGAAACCCGCTCGATCAGGCGATGCGCCGGGGCATTTCCCAACTTGCTGTCATGCCGGAACACGACCAGCTCACGTGCAGCCATTTCTCCGCGGGTTGCGGAGCGGTCAAGGTCGAGCATGTCGCGTAGCGCGATCATGAGGATTTCGAGGTCATCCTTGGTGAAGCCGGACTTGTCGGCCATGGCGGCATTGATGTAGCCATGCACCCGGTAAAGGCCATAGGGCAGGATGTATTTGGAGCCCATCGTGCGCTCCTTGTCCGCATCCTTTTCATTGGTCACCGAGCCGCGTGTGATGGAAATCTCCATCGGCATGACCGGCTCGATGGAACGCGCGAACTCGATCTGAACAGGACCGCGGACCTGACCAGCGTTGACCTCCGTGGTCATGACCGCGCCGAATGCGCGAACATCGAAGAAGGTCTTCGCCATCCAGTCGGTGACGGCGGCGGCAACGCTCTTGTCCTTGGGAAGCTTCTTGGGCTCCGGCTTGAGGTCCAGCGCATCGTAGGCACGCTTCTGCTGGTTGTTCAGGATCGAGCCATTCGTCTGGAAGATCTCAAAGCCAGCTTCATCCCCTTTTGCGATGGAGACGTAGTCGCGGATCTTTCGCTTGAGGCAGACATTGCTTACGAGGCCGTGGCCGGTCTCGGGATCGGTGCGCGGGCGATTGCCGGCATCGGGGTCGCCGTTCGGGTTGCCGTTCGTCACATCGAAGAAGAGGACGAACTCGATGCGGTTCTGGAGGATGTTGGTCATTGGTCTTGCTCCTGGGCGGGGGTTGTTTCGGTGGTGCGGCGGGCATGGGCCTGTTGGTAGTAGCCGGCGAAGAACCGGCCTTGCTCAGGCAGGGTGAGCGTTCGAGGGAAGGTGCCGTCGATCTGGCCGCAGATCTCTGCGATCTCCCGGTCAAACCAGGCGGCAAGGCCGGCTTTGTTGAGGCGACGCATCTTGGTCATGTTGGGTTGTGCCGCGCGCAAGAGCTCGGGAAAGATGCTCGCAGGTGTTGTAGAGGCGGATGACATGTAGCGATCGCGGATCGTCGCGCGGATGTCGGGGCGTGCATTGCGCTGTGTGCCCTCGATGAGGGAGAAAAGGCGGCCGAGGTGGTAGCCGACATCATCAAGCTTGGGGTCAAGACCCATGGGAATGTCCTTTTGCTGAGGCATGCGGGAGAGGATCGCCTTAATGAGGGCGATCCGCGTGGGGGTGATTTTCTCGTCGCCTTTCTCGGCGCGGATGCGTTCGATGACAGCCGCCAACATCCCCTGGGGGTAGGGCGCGCCTTCGATGATTGCCTTTTGCAAGTCCCGCTCGAGATGTGGCGAGAGCTTGTCGACCAAGGCTTTTCCTGTCGCATCCTTGCGGGCGATCGAGGCGAGGAGCGTCCAGGGGCGAGGTGTCTTGTGCTGCCCGTCAAGGGCGACGGCGGCCTGGTGACTGGCGATCCACGACAGCAGATTGAATGGCGCCACTTCGTGATAGAAGCGCACGCGAAGACGAGCGTCAGAGGGCGCCAGGCCGAGCATGCAAAAACGCAGGCCGCGGTAGGTATCAGGATCGATCTTACCATGGCGCACCGCCTCGAAGAGGGAAGCGACCTGCGCCTCGGTAGCCTGGTCCGAGGGAGCTGCCCCTACACCGAGGAGGAATGCGTTCTCGATGTCGACCTCATCCTGCGCAGCATTTGCCCCACCTTGCAGCCAGAAGACGACGGTCGTGTCTCCGAAGAGAACCTTGCGTCCACTGTCACGCTCGAGGAGCAGATTGAGCGCGGCCGCGGCCTTCGAGGCGACGGCGGTGGAGACAGGTGCGTTCTCCGCCCCCTCGAGGCCGAAGGATTTCGAGGAATCGAAGTTGAAGGAAGAGAGGTAGGCGCCGCTGGATTGCGCGCCCTTCACGCCTTTGATGGCCGGATGGTTGCTGACGCATGCCCCCAGCTCGCCGGTGATTGCGCAGACGCGCTCGGTGTCCAGTGTCTTGCCGACCTTTTCAAGGATGGATGCAACAGCCGGGCGCTCATGAATGAAGCGCGGCGCGCCATCTTCCCCGACATCCCCCTCGAGGCGGAATACGAGATTTTCATCAAGAAACTCGATCGGAAAGACAGACAGAAAGTCCGAGGGTGTCCACTGAGCGAGGAACTTGGCGATGGCGATGGTGCCGTCATCCTGAATGTGGCGAAAGAGTTCATCATGGCGCTCGATGAAGCGTGCATGCTCTTTAGACGTCCGGGGGCCTTCGGTTGGCACCTTGTTCTTGACGTTGTCCAGAATGGGCTTCTTCTTGGCATCCAGCTTGGCGGTTACACCGAGGGTGTAGGCGGTCTTATCCCACAGGATGTTAGCCTCGACACCCGAGGTGCGTCCGCAGGATGCAGGAACGTCCATCTTGCGCCGGACGAGGGCTTTGCCGTCCTGGCGTAGAAATATGGTCCGGTCGACGACCTGACCACTCTTGCTGAGGACGATCTCACCGCCGATCCGCTCGAAGGTGAAGCCAGGTCGCGGAACATCTCCGCGCGTCAGAAGCTCGTCATAGAGCTTGGCGAGAGGTTCGAAGATCATCGCAGAAGACCCTCTTTGCGAGCAGCTGCGATATCGAGGACACCATCCTTCATGCGGGCACGGAAGAAAGCGGGAAGACGCTTGTCGTAATCGAACTCATAGAGCATCAATCCGAGCTCTCGCTCAGTGCCGGCAAGTTCCGAGACCGGGGCATTGTCTACGAGCTCAAAGGCGGCAGAGTAGTCGCGCAGACCGAGGCAAGGTTGCTTGAAACACTGCCCCTTACGAGCGCGCCGAAGAAAAATGTCGGCGTGTTTGCCTGGGTTGTCCGAAGGCCCAGCTTGAGCAGTCATCTCGAAATGCGCCTCGATGACATAGGCCACATCACGCAGCACGAGTGAGGATCGCTGAGTGCGATCGGAAGACACTTCATTGCGCATCAGGCTCGCGTCGCCGGAGGCCATGGCGCGGCGGGCTGCTTGGGGCGATGCCTTACTTTTGATCTCGTTGGTCTGAATGCTCTGGAAGCGAATGGGCTTGAGGACGTGGATCTTGTCGACCACCCAGCGGATTGCCGGCTTCCAGTGGATGGCCTGAAGCACACCACAGGCGGCCGAAGGCGTGATGCAGTCATAAGATACCCGCTCGACCTTCAGGTCGGGCCGCGTAAAGCAGGCGTAGTCGCCCCAAACGTGAAGTTTGACCGTGCTCTTCATTTTTCCCTCTCAGGCTGTCCTGACGGGAATTTCTGTTCGTTCGGGTCGATCCAGAAAGAAGTGCGACCAAAAAAAACTGCGAATTCTCAGGAGGGGGCGGATTCCTGCCAGTCAAGGCCTGTGACTGGATCGTATCCTCGGGGATCGATGAGGATAAGAAACTGATCGGCAAAGACCTGTTCGCGCCAAGGGGCGACCCGACCTTGGGTGATCAGGCGATCGAGAGCTTTCTGGGGGATTTGCACCTGAGCCTGCTGCATCTGTGATGCGATCAGCTGGCCGGAGTCTTCCTTCGCGAGTGCTTCGAGCTGTTTCTGATCGATGCCGAACTCGCCGATGATAACGACGGGCGTCGCCCCATCTTCGATCATGCGAAAGGCCTTGGCGATGTCCGCGAACTGGATGTCGAAATGTCCGCCCGCGCAACCCTGGTCGATTGCTTTCAGGATGCCAGTCACCCCGGCGACTCGAGCCGTATCCATTTGGTCGTCGCGGCCCCAGTAGACGCGCAAGAACCATTCGCGCAGGGCTGTTGGCGAAACGGGATCATCATGCTGCCCCAGGACCTGTTCCGTAGCCTGGATCAACGGCTGCATCGATCGCGGCGGCGGGAACGCAGAATCTGGCCGAAACACGAAGACACTTCCAAGATCCGACAGCTTTCCCTCACGGTTGCATCGGCCAGCCGCCTGCGTGATCGAGTCGAGACCGGCGATTGCGCGGTAGACGACAGGAAAATCAACATCGACACCCGCCTCGACAAGGGAAGTGGCGATCAGGCGGATCGAAGCCCCGGCCTTGAGTTGCTGCCGGACATGGGAAAGGACTTGTCGGCGATGAGCCGGTGTCATGGATGTCGACAGGTGACAAATCCCGTCGAGATTGCCGCAAAGCTCGGTCAGATGCCGGGCGTGGGCCCGGGAGTTCACGATGATCAGACACTGCTCGTGCGTCGCGATGCGCTGCGCCAGGTCAGCATCGCGTAGATCTCCGAGGTCGAAGATCTGCGTGCGCCGAAGCGTATCATGCAGAGAGGAAGGCTCTGGAGCGATCTCTCGAACCGGCAATGGCGCATCGATGTCGCGCGTGAATGCTTCCGGTGCACGAAAACCGTCCTCCTTCAGGATCGCTGGTTGGGTGGCGGTGCAGAGGACCAGGGAGGTTCCGTATCCCGTAGCGAGCTCTCGGATGGCCGCCAGACAAGGACGAAGCAGGTCAAGCGGGAGAGACTGGGCCTCATCGAGGATGACAACGCTGCGGGCGATCCGGTGGAGCTTGCGGCACTTCGTGGTGCGGTTCGCAAACAGGCTCTCGAAAAACTGCACTGCGGTGGTGACGATGATCGGAGCATCCCAGGTCTCTGCTGCCTCTTTATGAGAGGGGAGGGACTTACCTTTTGCACTCGTGTCGAATGATGAGTGATGCTCGAGAACCGCGTCATCGCCGAGGATGGAGCGGAATACCTCAGCTGTCTGTTCGATGATTGAGGTATAGGGCACGACGTAGATGACGCGACGCATGCCATGCCGAATAGCATGATCCAAGGCAAAAGAGAGGGATGCAAGGGTCTTTCCACCACCGGTGGGAACGGACATGGAGAAGAGGCCGGGATCAAGCATAGCACCTTCCCGCGCTGCTTCGAGTATATGCTTCCGGGAAGTGTTGATTGGACCATCTGCCGTGGCGCCGAGCGTTGAGAGATGGGCATCGAGAGACAGCTTCATCGCATCGAGGCTCGGCGCAGCAGCCTCACCTTTCTGGCCGTAGTAGCGGGCTGTTTCGGAGCGATCAGCATCAACCAGGGTTGAGAATATCATCCTGGTCAGAAACTGAGCCGCGAAGGGGGTTTGGGCACCCCGACCCTTCAAGAGGGGAGGGATATCCTCTCGACTAATGGAGGGTGCATCCAGCCAGGCTGGCAGAGCTGTGTCTACTTCGGCTCGAAGACGTTCGGAGAGAGATGTGCCGCCGTGGCGACCAGGCAGGGCGTTAGGTAGTCCAGCATGATGGCCGGCGATTCCGAATGCCAGCATCCTGCTCAGCGGCCACGGAAGCAGGCGATCGGCGAGACCGGCGCCGGCGGTGCTGTGTGGATGGCGGGGGCCACTCTTGGTGAGGTAGGCCTGAAAGCCAGGGTGCGCCTTTCCTACATCGTGCAGAAGGCCAGCAGCATAGGCCATAGCTTCCGCGCCGAAGATTTGGGCCCGCCGAGACGCTGCATGAGCAACTGCAATTAGGTGATCAGACAGAGGCTCCCATGTAGAATGATCGCCGGTCGAGTTGCTATGTGCGTAGGGATGGTCGGTATAGGCGTTTGTGTTTTCTTGATGCTGCATGACGATACCCCCTGTGAGCGAGGGACATCGGTCTACATTGACGTCGTGGGAAGTGACGGTTTGTGAGGCTGTCTGTCTTTCGACCCGAGTAGGCTTTTATCAATCGTGTGACTTCGTTTTTCAGAACCTGGGCGGAGTGTATTTCGGATCTTGGCCGTGTGTAGACGACGGCCTTCAGGCTCGACCTGATGTCAGCAGGAAGGCCATGACGAGACGGCGGTCTCGAGAATGTCGGGGTGGCTCGCACTCCACGCGTGACTCAGGCGCGCAGCCTCCGGAAGAAGGGCGCGCCTGCTAAGAGCCGCCTTCCGGGTCGCGTATGCACAAACAGTGCCGTCGTAGGTCACTGCCCAGCGCGCACAAAGCGCTCTGAGCTGCTCATGCTTGATGGTATCCGGCTCTCCGCCAGAGGCGATCGCTTCGACGAAGCGCATTCGGCGAGACGCCGGCTCGAAGAGGATCATATCGGGGATAGCGTCGCCCCGCACGAAGACGAACCCATGGGAGGCCAGGGCGGATTGGCGCCCGCCGACGGACAGGCTGCCGCCCTCGTCGTCCGTCCAGAGCACATCGAATCCCTCGTGAAAGCGCGGGAGGTGATCGGTGCGGACCTTTGTTAGGATGGCGATATGCGGCGCATCGGAGCTGCCGCGGGCGTCGGCTTCAATATCCTCGGGAGCATGGGCGCCATTTCGCAATTCGCAGAGGTAGTCCTGAAACGCGGCCTCGGGTGCTGCGAGGGCGTCCATAGCAGCCTGCGACAGGCGATAGGAGTTGTCGGGAGAGTTTGGCACGAGGTGCCCGTCAAGGACCTTGGCGCCCCGACGGATTACGCAGTCCACCACTCCGATTGCCCGCAGGGGGCGAATGCGATTGTCGCGGACAAACTCGCGATCGGTCGAGTGATCGCCCACGATCTCGCACAGTCGAACTGCAATATGATCTGTGGTAGCGCAGTCAGGAAACCGCAGGCCAGCGGCATTTTTCCAGGTAAAGCCGGAGGGCGCGTCGCAGGCGAGGAGCGCCACGATCGGCCATGCCTTCGGTGTATTCGCTTGCGCGGCGATCTCGCGGCTGCGAGCGTGAAGGCGGTCGCGGCTGATCGCCACGCCTCCCTTCAAGCTTACAGTTTTTGCACGACCCGACACGCAGCCACTTCCCGATTATTGCTCCAGGGAAGTGGCGTCGTTTTTCCTTGGACGGAAAAAGGCACGCCCGGCAAAAACACAAGGGAAGGTCGCCATGGTGTCGATCGACTCAAGGCGCACGCCCACCTTCGGCCGGCCTGCGGGAGACATCCGAGGGATGCCAATGCATGGCCGCAGATCTCCGAAGGTTTCAGCCGAGCGGTGCCTGGCTGCCTCTGTGGGGACTGGTCTGCTCCAGTTGAAACCTGTCGGGCAGGACGCTGCTCTGGATTTCTTCTGCCGCACGAAGCATGGCGGGCTATCCCAGGGCGGCGGGCCTATTAGGCGGGTCGCCCGGATAGATGTGTCCTGGTTTTCCAAAACCCGGGCAGAGGTGAATATCTGGGAAAGCCGCCCCGGTGCTCTTGCTCCAGTAAGAGCTTTGCCATAATTATGCGAACCCGAAGGAACATGGAGGTCAGGGTGGCGGGCTTGGACAGATATTCGGTAGAGGTGAGTGCCCTGGCGGACGAAATGCTCGCGTATCTGTCGGGCGAAAACTACCATAATGCCAACCGCATGTTGGACATCATCGGGATCGAAGGGCTCGTGATGATGTCTCCGGAAGATCGCGAGGGCGCGATAAAGTTCATCGAGATGACCCCTTCTGCGCGCCAACGAAAGATCGAAAAGATGGACGGCAAGGAAGCCTTCCGCTTGCTTGTCTGTGCACGATACGCTGCATTGGTGGGTGCAAGAATGATCAAGGCCGCCAACCGCCTCGAACTTATCCCGGGATCGAGTTATCGCCGGGCGGCCGGTCTATGCGCGCAAGAGGCGCTTCGCTACCGGTGGCCCACGAGGGGAGAGATCCTTCCCGCGAGCGCTGAGTATGACCACTTCGATTAAAGAATCTGGGTCGGCCCCACTGACCATCTGATTTTCGAGGACCCACCCGGACCGACAAGGGGCGCTGCGCTACCAAGTCGTTGCTGAGACCAACCGAAGGCCTTAATTCCACCATGGAAAGTCGATTATCGACAGGAGGAAGTAATGTCAGTCGAAAACATGACGCGCGCAGCTCAGATGCAGAATTTCTGGAAGGCTGATTTGAATGATCACCTGATGGATCGATCGGAGGCAGGATCTGATCCGCATCATCACGCCTACTGGTCGATGCGCAACGTTTCCAGCTTCCTCATGCGGAGTGGCGTTCTGAAGAAAGAGATGGACGACTCTTTCAGCATTCATACCGAAGCCGCTGAAAGTCTGCCAGATAAGGATAAGCGACAGTTCGGGCAGATCTATAGCCGGCTTCTGAGTGACTACGATCGGGTTTCTCCGGAGCTTCGCTCCGCTGGATTTGGCAAGCAGGTCGACGGCATTGAAGAGGCAAGATCTGCTGACGTTCCTTCCCTCAAGCGCGGCATGGAGGAGAGGGGCCGATCTGCCTTGCAGGGGCGCGTTGCAGCTGCGGCTGAGCGAAAGAAGCAAGAGAAGGTCGCGAACCGCCCCGTCCGCAAGAACGAGCTGGATTTCTTTGGCCACCTCTGAGGCAGTCGTGGATACTTCCGGCTCGCCCTGGTGAAGGTTGTGCTATCCGGCGCTGGAGTTCTGATAGGGCGTCCTGTCGGACGCCGCCTCTATTAGTCCGGAAACGCCCAGTCAGGCTTCTGCAAGAACTCGCTGCGTAACTCCGCGGCAAGCTTCAGCTCAGCGTGGTTGGAAGTAAGAGCCTCCTCTGCGCGTTTGAGCGGAATGGGAACTGCGGCAACGCTGTCCGGTATGCGCGCACAAAGTGCGATGTCCTTGTGGTCCAGATCGGCTCGCAGAAGAGCCCAGGTGAAGTCGGGCCCAAGAAGGAAGGGGAAGCCGACGGCTTCGGCGAAGGCTGTCAGAGCCGCTCGAACGGAGGAGTAATCCGTGAGGCCTCCAGCCTGATCTGAACCACTGGTTCGCACTTGGTAGACTGGCGATCCCACTTCCCCTGATGGAGCCGTAAGGGCGGCCTCATAGGCTGCCAGCTGCGCCTCAGAGCGCAGTGCATCCTGTGCTTCCTCTGGATCAAGACTGAGCCAGTATCCATCAGGGAGCAGTCCCCAAAGCCCAAAGGGCCCTCCTGCATGCAGCACCCACTCTCGAAGCAGCAATCGAGCCTCTTCCGGCTCCGCGGTTGCGGCAATGCCATTTTGCTGCCGTAGGGCCTTGATTGCGCCCGCCAGAGTGCTCGAAGTGCATTTGCATGGCCCGCTCCCGTCATATCCGAGGGAGAGATATCGTTGTGGGTATGGGCTGAACGATGACATCTATCTGAGATCCTCTCGGCAGTTGCGAATGAACGTTGCAGCGAACATTGGCCAATCTCTGGAATGACGTAGAACCCCTTCGCAGGGAGATCGAAGTCACGTTCGTTGTTGATCAGTGGCAAATGATCCGTCGAATGCTTGGATCAGCGGCGATAGAATGCGACCTTGAGCTTAGGTTCGAGCTGGCTCAGTCGGTCGAAATCCGCCACGTTTCGCGTTACAAGCAATAGCTGTTCCTCGACCGCCTGTGCTGCCAGCATCGCATCCATCAGGCATTTGCGGCGTTGACCCTCGGTGTAACCCAGTTCTCTCGCCATAACCCCGGCCAGAATAGCCCCTTTGGACTTGGTTGCGGCAGAGGCTGACATGATCCGGCGCTCCGCAATCTCGGAGATCAACTCTTCGATCGCAGTGAGAGCAGGGCCGGTGCGGGCATCGTTCGGATCGAGCCGTCCGAAAGGGAAGCAGATCTCCGCAAGAGCGATGCTCGAGTGAAAAGTGCTGCGGGAGGTGATGCGCGCCTCAACGGCCGCGGGAATCCTGTCTTGCAGCTGATCGATGTAGACACAGGCATCGAGCATGAGTGCGCCACCCGCCTCGGGGAGATCCTCGAGAAAGGTCAGCTCATGGTCAGGCCTGGTGGGAAGTGCGCGGGTTCGCCGCGCAGTGCGCGTCGCACGAAGAATATTGCGGATATCCAAGGATGCGCTCGATCAGATTTCGAGATCGAGATCGGCCGGGATGCGCCCGCGTGCGCGCGCGAAGGCCTCGGGAAATCCATCCTCGGCCGCGAGGTTGGCGATCGCCAGCTCGACGAGAGCACTGTTGGCGTCGACACCGGCACGCTTCTTGGCCATTCGCAAAAGCTCGGGGTTGATCCGGGCAGTCACGGTTTCAGATTTGCGCTCCAGCAGGTGAAGTCCGCGCATGCTTTCAAGCACAAGCGCCAGGCGGCGCTTCATGGGTGTCTCAGGAGCGTCAGTTGGGTGGTGGGCCATATCGCGTCCTCGCAGGCTATGGACCTGATGTAATACAAGAGAGCAAATTTGTCAAACATTGGCGACTCCCAACGAGCGAGCGTGCCCCAGCGTCGGAGCATCGCAGGCAACGAGCGGCAAACATGTGCAGCCCTGCTGGGCGGGGCTGGAAAGACAGACAGAAAGACAGGCAAGGATGAGAGGGCGGCGGCCTTCAGATGACCGCGCCGCCTGCCCAGGCTCGGGAAATATTCGCGATACTGACATGGCGAGCAAAGATGTCCGATGCGGCGATGCGCGCCCGAAGCTGGGCCAGGGCCCAGGTAAGCAAGCCGGCATCACTGGAAGTGGTCATACCCCCGAGGTGATCGACAGAGATGCCGAGTTCGAAATGGACATTCCTTTCACGGGCCTGCTCCCACAGGTCTGAAAGGAAGTTGAGAACGGCATGTGTCGCTGCTGCGATGAGTGCGCCGCGCGGAGAAGAACTCATGATCCGTTCGTCGGTCGCGATGTGCTCGATGTTGATGCGCATTGCGCAGGGCGCCACCGCAAGGCCGCAAATGCTGTCGTCAGGGTGGCGAGCAGGTGTCTCGACGAGAGAGCCGCTAAGCGTCGTGTAGCCAAGGGGGCGCCGCATATGAACGTCATGAGCGGGTCCCGCGAGCAGAGAGTAGCGAAAGTGATCGTGTGAGCCGAGAGGGTTGGTCTGGTATCCTTGTGCCGGGGTCTCCTCGTAGAGACCGAAGGTCATCGCCCTGAGGATCTCCGCACGCTCTCCCCCGGCCATGACAATCTCGAGAGGTCCAATGTGCATGGCTTCAAATATATCCTGAACGGCCTCATGCAGGGTGAAAGACTTGCCGGGTGCCTTTGCCATCTGAAACCTCATGGGGTTGGGTCCGATATCCAGACAATCCTGCTGTTCGATCATCAGGCCTGGGCTGCGATAGGTCTCCACCTGCCTGAAGGCTGTGCCATATTCCTGTTCGAGCCAGAGGGCGCGCCGACCGTCAGGCCGCTTGATGATGACTTTCGCGACGGGGAATCCAGCCTGCCTTACGGATTTCCATGAGAACTGCGTCTGGTGACCAACAGGCAGTTCCAGGTCGTAAGCAGAGCAGACCATCTGGAACTCGTCCCTTAGAATGGACTGCATGTGGAGATCTGCCATCCCGTAGCTGTGCGCCCGGCAATCACTGGATGGGAAGCGAAAGAGCAGAAAAGGAACCCTGTCCGTCTCGACCAGGGAGTAGACCGACACCTCCAGCGTGTCAGGTAGCGATGGATATGCCCAGAGAGCCAGGCTGCCGAGGTCTTGCAAAAACGTCTTTGCACGGTCCAGGTCAGACGTAATCTCATAGGGAGAAGAGAGATAGACGGGCCAGTAGATAAGCCCCTTTGAGCCCTTCCAGAGACCGTCGTTGCCAACCCGCTCGACGAGACCTTCGTCAACCATCTCCTGGGTAGGGCGCTCAGTTGTGGGTAGGGCGAGTAGGGCATGCCGTATAGCGGCAGATATCTTTTCGACATCCCCCAGGATCTCTCTGAGCTCTGGGGTGAGGTCTGCAATGCGCGCAGGTAGAGGGAAGTCATGCAGATGATCTTCGGTCTCCCATGCAATGCACAGTGATTCAGCACCCCTTTTGCCCTGCGCAACCCTCACCTTCAGCTCGCCGCCGAACTGGTTCCTTTGATGGAACCCAAGATCGAGAGACAGGGCTACCGGCATGACGATGAAGCGGTGCTTATCCTTGGAGGGTATGAGGACGAGAAAAGAGCTGTCGCGGAACAGCATGTATTGCTGCTTCGCTCCCAGCAGGCGCCCGCAGCGAACCTTGCTGCCCCCATGACGCTCGATGACATCGAGGATGTCCTCCAGCCGTGCTTTGAGGCCTGTCTGTCTTTCAAGAGTGTTGAGAACATGACTGGCTATCAGGCCGGCGCGAGCTGATTGGTCGAGAGCCTTCAAGGGCGAAACGCCCATCAGGTGGTAAAGCTCGCCAATGGACGTATCGGCCGATCTGCGGGAAATGGTCATGGGTGTCTCCTTCTATCGCGAAGGAGATTGAGCGCGGCGCGCGCGTGTCTTCCAGATTTCCCGATGGGGTGCAGGTCAGGCCTGATAGAGCGACCCCAGGACGCTCATGACCTCCATTCTCTGATGATTGCTGAATGGCCCTCGGATGGTGGCGAAGGTCTTGCGCAGCTGGCTCTGCACGCCGAGGCGCGATGTCTGGTCAGGGCCGATGACTTCGAACCAACCTTCAGGTCGCCTGGCCTCGAGGACGGCGCTCAGAGTTGTCTCGATCCAGGCCTGCATTGGGCCCGGAACTATTTCACCCCTCAGATTGACGAAGGCTGACCAGGGAAGGTGATCGTCGCTGGCAAGAGGGGAGGGCCTGTTGGGCGCGCTTAGCCCCACAACGAGCTCATTGAGGCTTTCGGGCACGAATTTCTCGTAAGCCCGAATAGCCACGGCTTTGACAATCCTGGCAAGCTCGGCGGCAAACTCCTTATCGGGAAGCACATGGCGGCAGAGATCTGTTGGCCATTGGGCATGGCCGGCCAGGCGGGTCTCATGAACCGCAGCAAAGATATCGCCCCAGGCAAGTATTTCCTGATCGAGCATTTCGAGGATCGCCGCGCGCTCCGACGGCGTTGGCTCGGAATGGTTGTGGGAAGTGGATGGGCCGGCGGTGCCGCCTGGATCAATACCCGGATCAGCTTCGATCGAAATATGGCTTTCTCCGGCGTGGTTCCCCGCTGAGATGCCGAAAGAGATTTCATCGATCCTGAGGCTTTGCTTGAGCGGAAGATGCAATGGATATGGATGGAGCCGAACGAGAGACCTGGAGGTCAGAGGCGCGTCCGGGCAAAGTATCTCTGCAATGAGGCAGCTTCCGCCTCCGCCCATGACGATGAGCAGGAAGGGGCCGGATTGGCGGCTTGCGCGCATTATCCGCGGCAGATCTTCCCGAGGCTGTCGCACGTCCCAGTTCAAGGTGCCGGGAAAGGATGCGATCTCCGTCATAGGCAAGGTGAAGTCGAGGGCTTCAGCCCGCGCACGCTTGAAATCCTTGTAGAGGTCGCGCACCTGCACCCCGGCCTGATCGTCAGACGACCCTCCCATCGCAAGAAGCCGACAACCCGGAGGTGGGATGAAGCGCTGAACGACGCTTGGATCGGGCATTTAGGCTCTCTCGCAGGGAAGGGATTTGGGGCGATCTGGGACGGCGTCAGGTTGAGTAGGGCGGCCCGCCGTGTCGAGAGCGGGCCGCGGTGCTTGCATGTTTAAGCGATCTGGCGGAACTGCTCGACCGCGCGTTTCCAGTGGTTCGTGTTGCGATGACTCGACCGAGTGGACAAAACGCGGATCGCCTTTTTGGGAAGATCCTCGGCTGCTTTGATTTCAGAGCGCTCACTTACCAGCCAGGACTCAAGCTGGCGGCGGAGCCGGGCATGCCGTGCAGGGTCGCCGAGACGCCACTCACCAAGCCTTCCGTCACGCCAGGAGAGAATACGCCAGTTGTCGCCGAACTGTCGCGTCCGGTGTTGAGGCGACATCTCACGGGCCGAAGCTTCTATGTAGAGAGACTCCTGGAATGGGATGCCGTGATAGTCGAGAACGAAGGCCAAGGCCTCACCCAAGAGGTGCGACAGGGTCATGCCAGAACCGATCGGATCATCTTCGGCCGAAACCCAGTCGCCGTTGCTGGTTCGGATGATGTAATCCTGCGACCATGGCGGCGCCGGGATGTTCTCTTCAACCGGCATCCAGGTTCCGGGGCCTGGGTTCCGGCCGGCGAGGCGGATCTGCACGAGTTCCGTCTCAGCTCCCACAAGTGCAGGCAGGGTCAATTCGGCCAGACTGATCAGAAGGTCGGTATCTCCGGAATCGTAGTTCTCTTCAGGGACGATGAAACGGACGGCTTCAGCGTCCAGTTCGCCCACGTCCTGCCTGTTCTTCACCATCGCAGAGGTTTCGAAGGGGACCACGGCAGCGCCTCGTTGCGGACCAATGATGACTTTGGCCATCGAAATTCCCTCAGCGTGAAGCAAATCGGACCAGTCGGTGAGCCAGACTTCTTGAAGAACCTCAAGGATCAGTGCGGAGAGTTCGAGGGATGCCTCGATGCGATTGTGATGGATGGTGTAGGGTAGACCATCACGGACAAAGAGCAGGGTCGTGATTGGCAGAACGGCATAGCCACCTTGCTCCTCGGAAATGTCGACAATGATGCCGGCGAGGAACGCGTCCTCGATGAGGTCCTCGGTTGCCGCATGACCGATCGCGGATGCAAAGACGGCGGTGTCGATCACGCCTTGAGCTCCGGCAAGGCGGCGCTCAACGGCACCAACATGCGTAGATATCGCAGTTCCCTTCGGTGGGCGGGCAGGTATCTGAAGCGAGCGAGGGTGCTCGCGATCAGGGATGCGTGTTGTGCGGGTTTGAGATCGCGCATCTGCCAGCAGACCGCCCCAGTTCTTGCCCGGTTTAAGGGCAGAGGCGAGGTCGTTGAGAATGGCATTCTTGTCAGGGCGTGCGCCTTTGGGAAAGCGCTTGAGGACAGCCTCAGCGGCGCGGCTCAAGTGGTCGGAGGTGGTGGTCAGGATGACCGGTTGACGATCCTTAGGCATGATGACTCCATCATTGGCGCACCGCGAAAGGACGGTTGAGCCGCGGGTCCTTCTGGCGATCTGTCCTGGGCGCGCCGCTGGTTGGAGCGGTGGTCGTCAGGTAAAATCAAAAAACCGCCAAAATCCACTGGACCCGGATCTGCCGGCGCAGGCTGGGCAATCGCCCTGTCGCGCCAACCTGGAAATTCCAGTGCTACGACACCTGTCGCAACGATAGTCTGCGAGATGACCAGTTGTCCAGACGTCAGAAGTCGTGCCTTTCAAAGAAGGACAGGGCAACGGCAAACAGCATCGAACTCTTGCGATGTTGTTCCGGCCAGGTGGTGATGGGGCAAGAAGTCACCCCGCCCATCACGAGCTCGAGAGAAGCCTTCAGTATTCCTCGGGGAGGAAGGCGGCGATAAAGAGGACCGCGAAGTTCAGGAAGGGGATGAGGCCGAGAAGCGCCCACCAGCCAGAGCGATCAGCATTGCGTAGGCGCAGAGCGAGAAGGACGAGCATGAAGAGCAAGCCAGCCCCGGCAACGAGAAGTCCGACCATTGCAAAGGAGATCGCTGCATCCGCGCCACTCTCGGCGCGCACCGTATCATATCCACTATTGAGAACATTCATCAGCCAGGCATTTGCAGTGGCGAAGAGGGCGAGGAAAAAGCCGTAGGGCAGGCGGCGTCCAAGGGCAGACATGGGTGGGTCTCCAGATATTAAGGTCGATCAGGAGGAAAATAGGCGCCGAGCTGGGCCGCTCAGAACCGACCGTCAGCGATTTCCTGTTCGGTTGACCCAGCCTGCATCCATTTGCTCCCAGACCTCTTCGAGCGCGCTGGCGGCCGGCCCTCTTGCGGGTCCGAGCCCCGGGGCATCGAAGCGAAGAAACTCGCAGAAAGAAGCAGGAGCTCCATCGGTTCGGACGATGGGCTGTAATCGACGAGGACCTGGGAATGCGCACGGACCGCGGTGCAAAGTCAGGATGAGCGATGAAGATCCCATGCGGATTGCACGAAGTTGGTATTCGAAAGTTCCAGTGCGGTCGCGCCGATCTCGATGATGCGCATGTTCGGCCGCGCGTGTGGAGTTGCTGCCGAGACCTGGGAAAAGGCATCGCTTACCGCCTCGGCCGGAGCTTTACCTGCGTGCAGCTGGCGCGCCGTCGCGAGAACAAGGGCGGTGGCGGACGAACGAGAGATCCCCGCGTGGCAGTGGACCAGGACCGGTCTGTGCGCAGGCACGCGACGAAGGGCCGAGATCGCTGTGTTGATGTGGTGAGACTCCGGGGCTGTCATATCGGGCGCGGGGCGCTCGATGTCATGGAAATCGAGTGGGCAGATGCTTGCGCGCATCTTGCCCAGGCGCACTTGCGTGATGGTCCGTCGTTCCGGGTCGGAGATCGAGACGAGGAGACCAGCCCGAAGCCGGCGGGAAATATCGCCCGCCTCGTCGAGCGAACAGACGAAGACGGGCCCGGGTCGGCGGGGGTGGAAGAGGTGAAACATGTAAGGCCTTCGGGATTGCGCTGTGGTGAACTTAGTCCCGTCAGCCTGAGATGTTCGAGACAGTCTGCCGCCCACACCCGCAAGAGGGGGATGTGTCCCGATTTTCGCCGTCGAAGGTGATTTTTGAGGACAGGCTTGCGCTGTCTACCTCTTGGGGGTGAGGCGGCATACCGCAAGTTCAGGTCCAGCCCTTGCGAAATTCAATATCCAGTTGGGCGAGATCCGAATGTCAAAATCTACGAAATCACCTTTACTTCTTAGGCAGCGCAGAGGCGCCAGCCTTGCCGAATACGGCATCACCATTGGCCTCATTTCCCTTCTGGCAGTCGCTTCTGTCGGGCTACTCGGGGAGCGCATCACAGAAACCTATCAAGAGGTCGCGGAAACCATCGGTCTGGACACAGCGCCGTCCAGCGATTCTGAAGAGCCCTCAGGGGAAACGGAGCCTCCCGCAGTCCCAATTGGCGACATTGCGGGAGATGACACCACGTCGATGCATATCGCACTCGGAGAGGTCGTGCAGAGCGATCTCGAGGACGATGCCGATCACGATTGGTTTCGCGTAACAATCCCCCACACCGCACATGTGCACATCAACGCGAAGGGATTCCCCATTGATGGGCAGGCTACCCGTTACCTGAGAATTGACTTTCGGCAGCTCGATGGAAGTCGGATGGATTACGAGACCGCCGTCGACTCTGTAGACCTGATCGTAAATGAAGTCCCGGCCGGTGACTATTTTGTCGACGTCAGCAGTTACCGCTCAAATGATTTCGGCGGCTATGAGCTTGAAGTAAACCTGGTTGATGACATTACGAACGCGCATGGTCCATCGTCTCAATCACATACGATCGGCAGCACCAACCAGAGCGACATACTTCCCGGCGATAGGGGTGACAGCTTTGTCTTCGATATTACCCAGTTTGACGATTACGTTTTCCAGGCCAGCGGCACCGGCCCCTCGGCGATGACCTATATCGAACTCGAGATCTGGAACGATTCAGGAGTCCGTCTTATTAACGAAACCGCTATGGACGATAGCAGGGTTGTGCTGCACGACCTTGAAGTGGGACGCTACTATGCCCGCGTGCGGGGGTATAGGGACGGCGCCGTGGGTGATTATCTCTTTTCGTCTCGTCCTGTAGATGATGTTCCGGGCACCATTTCGGAAGCGCAACCTTATTTGATGGGAAGTTCCGTGACGACGGAGATCTTCACCGTCGACGATGTCGACCGGTTCTCGTTCACAACCACTTCTGGCGGTAAATACACATTTACACTTAATCAAAGTGGTGCATCACCTCTCTACTATTTGGAGGTGTCGATCCGGGACGCATCCGATGCCAAAATTGCCGAGGCCAGAGGATTTGATCTGGCGACGCTTGAGATATTGAACCTTCCGGCCGGTGATTATACCGCACGTGTGCGCGGCTACCGGCACGAAATCGGCGGATATTCGTTCCGGGGTCAAAAGAACTAATATTTTCGGACAACGAGGAACGCCGTCGCTAACCAAGGCGACGGCGTTCCTTTCTGCTGCGTGAGCTTTCGCTTTGAATTTCGAGACCGTATCCTCTTGTGTAGGGTCGTGAAATGTATCGGGCGTCAGAGCCGCATCGTCATGACCACGCGTGAGACCTGGACCGGTGGCACGCTTTTCGATCGTCTACATCCGTGCCTCCTGAGCAGGAGTAGATGCAGCCCATATTTTTGGCGGAGGGCCCGGCAGAGCCATATCCCTCATGGCCGCCGCCTGACCTGCCGCCGGGTCGAACCGCATCATCATCTTGTTCTTCGTCCTGTCTTCTGAATGGAAGCTTGGAATCGGCGGTAAGCTTTTGATCGGGAGATCCCCATGACGAACCGCCTTCCGCGCGCCTGCTTCGCGCCGCGCCCCATCCTGAAATCCATCCTGGCAGAGATCTTGCCACACATGGCGCCCTCGAGCCGCCTCGAGCACTTCGCCCGTGAGGCTGGCCATCGTTCCGACGCAGCCCTCGAGGCTTGCCAAGTCCCTCAGATCGAAGGCGCAAGCCTCGCAAAGGCACTGGCTCAGAAGGCTGCATCAGGCCATGTGCTGCCGCTACTCGCCTGTGCGGCGGCCGATGAGGTCGAACAACCCACCCACACCCGCGCGACGGCGCGTCCCAAGGTGCCGCCGGCCGCGCAAATTCTCCGAAAGGCCTATTCTCAGCTGGATGGCGACACTTTCAAGATCCACCTCGAGGACCCGCTTGAGGCCGCACGGCGCATTGATGCCCAGCCAGCACGCTGGCTCTTTGCGGTAGCCGTTCGCGATGCACGCCTGCCTACGCCGAAGGCGGGCGACAAGTTCTGGTCCTCGAAGGCGCAAAGTGCAATCGTGCCGCTCCTGTTCCTGTCACCGTCGTTTGAGTGCGGAGCGGTGATCGATCCGGAACTTGTCCGATATCTGCGGGATCTCTCGCGAAAGGAGCGAGATCCCTGGACACAGCAATCTGGCGAGCTGATCCGATATCTTGCGAACCTGCCCGAACAAACGATGGGCTCGGTCTTGTCGCTGGTGAACGAGGCGTTGGGACACAGGCGTAGCTGGTGGAAAGAGCCCAAGACCTATGATGTCGGGATTGGCCCGGGCGCTGTCTGAACCATGCCATCCAAGGGCCGGCCCTTTGGCCGGCGCCGGGCGGGCCTGCGGAGAAGGAGCTTGAGGTCATCTTTCATGGCCTCAAGACCTCCTTGGCCCTGACGCCTGCAAGGCTCACCACTGGGGTAGGGCGACATCTTGGAGCTACCGTTCGGAAGGCTGATGCTTGGGCCACTCCGGGCCCAGGCGTAAGTCCTACGGACAAGCCGCAATACCGGGAACCCCGCACAACATGGCCATGAAATTTGAAGGGCGCGACCGCGCTTTCTCCTCCACGCTGCGCGAAGGCGAGCAGGTGGTAAATGCTTCCGCATCCCACATGAGAAAGCACGCCACCACGATCGAAGAGCCGGTGGTCATCAAGCAAAGCGGTTGGACGGTCATGTTCGCGATCTGGCTGATGCCGGTCGCACTGGGCTTTGCATGCTACAGGGCTGCGTGGGAGTTTGATCTCGACATCATGGTCGCGGCTTGGCTGCTGCTGGGCTGCCATGTGGCAGGCACCCTCATTGCGATCGTGCTGTTCCTTCGAAAGAGCTTTGCCTTCCATTTCAGTATCAATGACGAAGAGATCGTCGTGGAAAGGCGTGGAGAGAAAGCCATCATCGCGTGGGAAGACTTGCGTAAGACCGAGTTGATCGAGAAGATCAGAATGGTCAAGAACCAGGAGGTTCCCTACCACGTCCTGCGTTTGGTCACGGCCGACAAGACGGAAGTGGATGTGAACCTGAACTTCGGGAAGGCGACCCTGACCAAGGTGGATGAGGCCTTCGAGGCAAAGGGGTTCGACGTCACCGATTGCGTGAAGACCACCGCTCGCAACAACACGTCAGTTGCGTGGTTTCCGGTGCTCGTCGGGATTCCGAACTACATAGCTACCTCTGGATTCCTTGCCTGGCACTTCCTGTTCTCGTGATGCGGCCCGTGAGGTTTGCCGACAGTCTGCACGTCGGCACTGGTGCGCAGAAATCTGAACCCAAGAAAATCTGAAGATTTTTGCCGTCTTCGTTTCTGCGCTCATACGAGCGACACAAGATCATGCCTGACAGCAAGCGCAGGCACCATCATGCAAGTAAACAAGACCAACATTCTCGACCTCATCACAAGCGCGCCGCAGTTCAGCGTGCCGATCTATCAACGCAACTACACCTGGCCAAAGTCCAAGGTGGAGAAGCTTCTGCATGATCTGACAGCCGCCGGCCGTCGCTCCTCGGATCGCCTGCATTATCTCGGCGCCATCAACTATGTGGAAAGTGGCATGGGCTCGATCACCAATCGCCAGCCCTTCCATATCGTGGATGGGCAGCAGCGACTGACGACCGTTTCCCTGATCCTCGCGGCGATCGCCGACCTGCTCGAGGATGGCGAGTCTCTGGAGACCCTGTCTCGGAAGCAAATTCGGGGATACTACCTCGTCAACGAACTGGAGCAGGAGGATCGCTACTATCGCCTTCTGCTGTCGGAAGGGGATCGCGACACGCTCATCGCCATTGTCGACAACGCCGATATGCCAGAGAACCACTCCACGCTCATTGCGGACAATTACAAGCTGATCCGGGATTACTTCGAGGCCGACCGGTCTCGCATGGAGGCGGTCCTGCGCGGTTTCCGTAAAATCCAGATCATCGACACAGCGCTCGACGCCAAGACCGACGATCCACAGCAGATTTTCGAGAATTTGAACTTCGGCGCGGAGCCGCTGAGCACGACCGACCGTGTTCGCAACCGCCTGCTGATGGGCATCCCGGCCGCGGTCGCGGATCGGGTCTACGTGAAATACTGGCGCCCGATCGAGGAACTCTTCGGCAAGGACGCCTTTTCCAAGACCTTCGACCATTTCCTGCGCCACTACCTCGCATCGCGTCTCGGCGAGGCCATGCCCAAGCAGGAGAGCTACGACGGTTTCCTGACCTATGGCGAAGATCGCTTCGGCTCCGAGGCCGGCATTGAGGAGATTCTGTCGGACCTCTACCGCGCCGCGCGCCAATATGCCCGCTTCCGCCTGGGCGGCGAAGATCGCCCTGGGCTGGCGACGCATGTGGCCGAGATCCGCGACATGCAGATCGAGGTGACCTTCCCCTTTCTGTTCCACCTCTACGAGGACATCGACGCAGGTATCGTGTCGGTAGAAGATGCCGCCGAGATCACGCGCATCATGCTGTCCTACTTCTGGCGCCGGACGATCTGTAGCTTCCGGCCCGGGACTGCCGTGAACTTCGCAGCCATCCGTAAGCGGATCATCGAAGATCGCTATGTCGAGAGCTTCATCGCCATCCTCGATGCCGAGAAGGGCACCAAGCGCTTCCCGTCGGATATCGAGTTTCAGGAGAAGCTTCTGCTCTTCAACACCTACAACTCGACCAACTGCAAGTATCTCCTCAGCAAGCTCGAGAATGACGGGCGCAAGGAAGAGATCAAAACATCGAGCTACACCATCGAGCATATCATGCCCCAGAATCTCACCGCGGCCTGGGTGGCGGATATCGGCGACAATGCCGAAGACATCCATGAGCGGCTCTGCAACACGATCGGAAACCTGACGCTGACGGGCTACAACCCGAAGCTCTCGGATCACCCGTTCGAAACGAAACTGAAAATCGAAGGTGGCTTCATCTCGTCGCCGCTTCAGCTGAACCGCACCGTTCGCCAGTGCGACACCTGGGGCGAGCAGGAAATCCTGGCACGCGGCCGGTATCTGGCGAAGACATGCGCGCGCATCTGGGAGCGCCCCCGTCCGCCCGAGGACCTCGTGCCGCTCTTCGCCGTCGAAAGCGATCGTCGCAAGGTCTATACCATCGAAGACCACCCGAACCTCACTTCGGAAGAAAACGGCAAGTGCTTCGACGCTCTTATCGCAGCGATCTCCGACGCGGAGCCGGGTATCGAGTTCGAGTTCCGTCAGCGATATGTCACCCTGAAATTTGGTGAAGTCGCGGTGGCCTTGATCTACGGCCTGAAGCGGAAGGTGCGGATCGGTCTCCATGTGGGGGTGGATCAGATCAGCGACCCGATGGGTCATTTCAAGGATTGCTCCGAGGTTGGCACGCTTGGCAATGTGAACAGCCATTGCGATATCGACGAGACCGCCGACATGCAGGCCGTGGCAAAGATCATCGCACGCGCCGCGCACGCCCGCCGCGGGGATGACGGCGGAGTGAGCGACCCCTCGATGGCCGAGTTCATGCAGGCGATCCGTGGAACCAGCGCGGCCGCCTGATCGCAATCGGGCGTCAGCCACGGAACAGAATGTTCGGACCAGATCCGGTGAGACGGGCAGGGACATCCTGCC
>Ga0207987_1000096_pt1 | contig 27898 bp, 19 predicted proteins | sample ETNtaG_19_FD_185768 | JGI IMG/M metagenome (GOLD analysis project Ga0207987, IMG submission 185768) | Marine microbial and viral communities from oxygen minimum zone, Eastern Pacific Ocean - ETNP201302PF86A (SPAdes) (version 2) | ecosystem: Environmental > Aquatic > Marine > Oceanic ...
TCCGCATAGATAATTGCCCACTCAGAAGGCGCTGGCAAGTTTCCTAGCAAAGCGTGGGAATGCAGGAATGGCTGTTCCCTTTCAAATTCCCAGAATGAAGCTAGGAAGCTTGCCAGACCTTCCCGAAGGGCGAGTTTAAAATGTCCGTACTCTTTGTTGTGTCACCTTGATGTAGAACCACTATACCTGCGGTAACACGCCGCGATTACGAACATTTTAACTCTCGCTGAGTGGGTAATGATCTATGCTGACTGGTATTACTTACCCTATTGAGCTTAAAGTTAGTGAAGCGCTGATGAAGGTGATACTTTGGCTGCCTTTTGCGCTGGATAAATAGTAGCGCCCACACTCAAGAACATAGCAACAACCACGGTTACTACAACGTCTTGCCAATGTAGATCAGATGGTAGGAAATCGATGAAATATATATCGCCTGATAGAATTTCTATGCCTATCGCCACCTCAATAAAGCGAACAATCTCAGAGAGGTTAGGTGCTACCAGTAGCGCTAAAACCACACCTACAGTAATGCCTATAACGCCATTGATAACGCCCTGTAACACGAAGGTATTGCGAATTAAACGATCTGTCGCTCCCATGGTTTTTAATATTGCGATGGCAGCCTGTTTGTCTCTAACCGCCATAACCAGTGACGACACAATGTTAAAACAAGCAACGGCAATGACCAGCGTCAAGGCGATATACACCACAGCTCTAACTAGCTGAATATCGTTATACAAATGGCCCTGGGTACGTGTCCAGTCAGACATGTAAACAGCCTGAGGATAGCTGTAACCTATATCTCGCATCGTGTCGTAAGATGAAAATGGGTCGTTAAGTGTAAATTGAATTCCTTGTGACTTAGATGAAATACCAATAGCTTCAGACGCTGTTTCCAAGTGCATTAAACCCAGCTGGTTATCGAGTTCACCGCCAACAGATAGCACTCCAGAAATAGAAAGCGTAATTGAACGTGGGGCTTTGAAGGTTAGATCCTGAGTTGTTTGGGGAATGAGTATTTGAACAATGTCACCAATATTAAGGTCCATGGAAGCGAAAATACCCTTTCCTACAATGAGACCATTTTTCTGCGTCGAAAAACGTTGCCATTCGTCACTTGTGACTCTTTCAGCATATTTGTCGCTAACACTGTTAACCGGAATACCAGTAACGCTAATTGCCTTCAACTCCCCCTTTGACTGCAACATTCCGGTTATCCCTGTGTATGGCGTGACAGAGGCAATACGGCTATCTTGAGACAAACGATAGAGCTGCGCATCCAAGTTCTCAATACCACTTTCGCTTTTACTGTATAACTCACCGTGAGGTACTACACTCAAAATTCGACTTGTAAGTTCTTTTTCGAACCCGTTCATAACGCTCAGTAATACGATAAGTACAAAGCAACCAAGACCAATCCCAATGGTAGATGACATAGAAATGAATGAGATGAAGCGCTGCTCTGAGCGCGCTTTCCTAAAGCGTTGAGCCAATTCAAAGGCGAGCATCTTGGCTCTCCTTGGTTAACGACTCGCTCGCCAGTCTGCCGTCTTTTATCTTAAGCACCCGATCCATCTTGCTCGCTAGCGCGATGTCATGAGTAACAACCACGAACGCAGTGCCCTTTTTTTCACTTAAGCTGGTTAGCAATTTATAGATTTGCTCACCTGTAGAATCATCAAGATTCCCGGTAGGTTCATCGGCAAGCACTACTGAAGGCTCGGTAACAAGGGCCCGTGCTATTGCCACACGCTGTCTTTCTCCCCCAGACATGGCAGAGGGTAAGTGATCAATTCTATGTGAAAGTCCCACTTCTTCTAACATCTCACGGGCTTTCGAAAGGGCAGCATTGCTTGATACGCCCCTAATTCTCAGTGGCATTGCTACGTTTTCAATAGCGGTGAATTCACCTAGCAAGTGATGGAACTGGTAGATAAACCCCATGTGGTCATTGCGTAGCTTTGCTAATGCGTTGCCAGATAATTGACCGAGTGACTTTCCATTAAATTCAACTTCGCCGCTGGAAGGCTTATCCAGCCCTCCAAGTATATGTAAAAGCGTACTTTTACCTGAGCCGGAGCTACCTAAAATAGCAACATGTTCGCCAGCTTTTATTGAAAGAGAGACATCGTGTAAAACGGGGGTAGCATTACTGCCATCTTGATAGGTTTTATTAATATTGCGGCAAATTAGCACGTCCTGCATGCGAGTATTCTTCTTTAATTTCCAGACGGTGAATGGTAGCGTTAAACGCTACCAACACCAACTGAAAAATAACAGCGCTAAAATGTAAATATCAATCCGTATTATTGTATGCCTTGAACGCTTTTGGCCAACGCATCCACCGACTGTGGCTTTCCAAATAACCACCCTTGACCAAAGCCGATGGTTAATCCTTTCAGTTCATTGCATTGATCAATGTTTTCGACCCCTTCTGCAATCAAATCAACATTAAGTCCTTCGGCAATGCTCACAATGTGAGGGATGAGCGATGAACGAATACTGTTATCTTCCATATCCATAACAAAGCTGCGGTCAATTTTAAGGTAATCACAATTTAGCGTTTTAAGCTGGCTTAAATTTGAATAACCCACTCCAAAGTCGTCAATTGCAAATAAGAAGCCTTTACTCTTCAGTGACTTAATATGCTTCACCGCACTATGAGTGGCGATTTGCTCATCTTCAGTGATCTCTAAAACTAACTTGAAGTTCTTTACGTTCATATCTAGTACAAAGTCTAGGTCCAAACAACCTTCGCGGGTAAAATCGAAGGGGAATAGATTAAACGATACCTTAAAGCCTTCGGGGATCTCTGGGTTTTCGTTGAGTTCTCTCATGGCGGTGGTAATCATATCAACCGTAAATTCCCAGGTCATATCCTGCTCTTTTACCTGAGGAATAAATTCGTCAGGGTAAATCGGCCCAAATTCATCCTCAAATCGACTCAATACTTCGCACCCAATGACCTTTCCCGATTCCAAATTTACAAAAGGTTGGTACAAGCAATAGAACTTATGTTCTTTTAGCCCTTTACTGACGCGAGACTCAAGTGAACGTCGTCGTCTTAAATAGTTAAAGGTAAGCATATGCGTCAACGCTGCTGTCATTATCATAGCAAACACGAACAACACCAGCTTGCCCATGTGCAAATCTAATACGCGACCGTGATCAGATTTCACTTTTAGGCAGGTATGATTGTAGCGTTCATCACACTGGATAAATTGTAAGGAAAAATAGCCAGTGTGTGCGTCCATGTCATCTTGGCTGAGGGTAGAACCGACAAGGCTAGGATTACCTGCCATATGATAAAACTGATCGCCATTGTAGAACAGTTGCCAATCTTGCGTGTAGCTGTAACCAATGACACTATCCATATCCAATACTGCGTTGTAACGTCCGCGCTGTACTATAGTACCAGTAGCTTGTTTATCGAAAAGCTGAAGAGGAGTATTAATCCAAAAAGCGTCGCCAAGCTGAGTATAAAAATCAGGCTTAACCTCTTTCATGGGCTCTTCTAGAATGTCCAAATAAGTACTGCACAATAGCTCGTTATTTTGATAAAAACCTATCTCTTTTACAAATCGAGAGCGAAACAAGGTTTTTCGCATTTCCGTTAAGTTATCCATTCCACAGGTTTGATACGGCAGCGCATTTAGGTAATCGAGCGTGATCTCAGCATCTCTAAATACTACGCGCACATTATCTAGTATTTCTGTAGCGCGACTCTCCTCTTGTTCTCGAATAAACACAAACATAACGATAGCGAGTAATAGGGTCACACCCACTACGCTTAGCAATGACACCCCAATTGCTTTTAAATTATCAGCAAGAAAGTACTGTTTTTGGTCGCTTTTATTCATGATTTCCGTGTTTTTTAGCGTAAACGACCTAACTTTAGTACAAATTAAAAAAAAGACACTACGACTTTAGGGCATGTTACTGTTTGTTGGTTGTTTTTTTACTTTATAGAAGACTATTAATCGAAGAGGAATAATGTTTCTAGTGTCACATTGTGCAATTGGGAAATGGAGCAATTTCTTGAATGGCTAAATGACAAGGGGGTAAGAATAAATAAAGTGCGATTGCGAGAACAGCAATTTTAACGACAGAGTAAAAAGAGAGCTTTTTGAATGTCCCCAGAAGGGGGAATTATCTAAGAAGGAAAAGCTTATCATTAATGGCGGAGCGGACGGGACTCGAACCCGCGACCCCCGGCGTGACAGGCCGGTATTCTAACCAACTGAACTACCGCTCCGCATAATGGGAAGCGCGCTTTATTCGATTAATGGCGGAGCGGACGGGACTCGAACCCGCGACCCCCGGCGTGACAGGCCGGTATTCTAACCAACTGAACTACCGCTCCACATAATCGAGATTGCGCTGTATAACTAAATGGCGGAGCGGACGGGACTCGAACCCGCGACCCCCGGCGTGACAGGCCGGTATTCTAACCAACTGAACTACCGCTCCGAAGACCTTTTAGTTATACCATTGAAAGAGTGGCGGAGCGGACGGGACTCGAACCCGCGACCCCCGGCGTGACAGGCCGGTATTCTAACCAACTGAACTACCGCTCCACATCTTCAATGTTATCAGTGAGTTGACTTGGCTGTTGTTGCCCTGTCCCCTGACTGCGGCGCAGATAATACGTATTCCCCTATGTGGAGTCAACGCTTTTTATTAATAAAATTGTCATCTGCGGTTTGTTTGCCTGTTAAATAGGCATTATGTCGAAATAAAATTCAAACTGAACAAATTAGCGACGCCTTAAACTGAAGCGCTGGTCTCCCTGCTATTCCTTGTCAGCTTTTTCACGCTTTTTGAATAGCCCTAGCAGTTTTTTAAACCCCTTAGGTTCAGATTCCATAGTAAGGTCAGCATCGGTGGTTTCTCCCGATGGCTTTGCAGTGCTATTTGCTTGCTTAGGCGCAGACGCCTTTTTTCGCATAATAATAATTACAGCAGCAGCGATTACTCCGATGAGCACTATAGACCCATTTACGGCCACCAGAATGAGGGTTAGCGTCCCATCATCCATTTCATCTTCTACCGAATTTGGCTGCATATCGTCTTGTGGCACTTCAGGTTGCGTTATTAAGGGTGCACTGCCATCAACGATAGGATCTTTTCCATTGATTAAAGGGTCTTCAACCTCAGGCTCGGCTGGTCCCTCTGCCACAAAACTATATTCAGGGACATCTAATATAAAATCGCGCCCATCCATTGTCGTGCCGTAAGCAGTGAGCTTTACCCTAAAAATTCCTTCTTCGTAGGCGACAATTAAGTGCTCTCGAGGATCCACACCGCCTTCTGTTAGCGAAAAATTCTGCATATCGGAATTAGGAAACTTCACTTTGCCATCGACTAGCAGTGACTCGATGTCGACTAATTCACGGTCTACATCAATAATAATTTTATGATAGCCCTCTCCGCCTCCATCCATTTCAACATCAATAGACACGGGATTTTCATGTAAGACGATAAGTTCGCCTATTTGCTCGCGGGTGTACATTGGTGTGCTTACGCGAAAAATAGGCTTCCATTCACCAGCCGGTATTTTCAAGTTGAACTGGCCAGTAAAAACGCCATCTCCTGGTCGCTCATCCATCCCTCGCCCATCGTCTTTAAATGTCGCTATGCGCTGGTCATTTGTACCAAAGTTGCCGTAGTTAGGGTTATTGGTACTCTTAAACTCAATCTCTAAGTCGACGACATCTCTGAACTGTTTGTTTTCTATAGGCTTGCCGTTGTTGGTTAAATAGGCTGTGGATTTAAGTATTTCGCCGGCAAACAGCACATTCGGTAACGGCTCAGCATGAAGTTCAACATTAGACAAAACCATTACACGGCTTTCCGGTAATACTTGACCTACAGCTTGCCAAGGCCCAGGCACAGGATCTTTGATGGTGATCATGTCAAAGGTATCAGCGTCGTACCACTGCACCTTTTCTTCGTCGACGCGCCCTTGAAATAGCTTTGAACCATCGGGTCTAACCAGCACTACAGGGGCAGAACCGTACTCCCTAAAGAAAACCATGGTGATTTCTTTAACGTTATAGTCAACGCGAAAGCGGTTTTGTAACAGTTGAATGGAGTTGGTGTATTCATCACCAAGCTCTGTAAGAGGAGATGTATCTATTGTTGCGTTGCTTGATTGAGCATTTTGTACAGCACTATCTGCTAGCTGCCTTGCAGCATCGCGCTCGTCCTCTTGCGACTGAGCGCCAGCGGTTAAGTGTATAAACAATGATAAAAGAATTACCCAATAAAACCACACTCTCACGCTACGCTGCTCCTGCATTGTTTGGCTACTTTATTTCTATTTGATTATGTTTTGCTAAGACACCTCTTCAGGCTGAGGACGCCATAAGCATTTGCCACCCGCTTTTTCCACTATGTCCAAGCGAGCCTCGTGCTGTGTTATTTCATCGGCGGTAGCTTTAATAACCTTTAATTTATTTGCGCTTCGCTTAACTCTTCGTATCGCGGTGGAATCGGCATCACTGCCAGAGCTAGATGCTAGTTTAAGTTTGGTCTGCCCACCGGTCATTAACAGGTAAACATCTGCCAGAATTTCCGCATCCAGCAAAGCGCCGTGAAGAGTTCGATGACTGTTGTCTATACCATAACGCTTACACAAGGCATCGAGGTTGTTCTTTTGGCCTGGGTGCATTTGGCGAGCAAGAGTAAGTGTATCGAGAACATCGCAAATTTGGTTAGTAATAACGCCTTTGGTAGACGCTTCCATGCCAAACTCGTGATCCATAAACCCAACGTCGAAGGGCGCGTTGTGAATGACTAACTGTGCCCCTTTGATAAAGCTCACAAACTCCTGAGCCACTTGAGAAAATGTAGGCTTGTCGGCAAGAAATTCATTGGTTATACCGTGGACTTCAATTGCCTCTTGTTCAATGTGACGGCCCGGATTGATGTAAACGTGAAAGTGATTCCCCGTCAATCGGCGGTTAACAACTTCAACACACCCTATTTCGATAATGCGGTGGCCTTCTTTGGGGTCAATACCTGTGGTTTCAGTATCGAGAACAATTTGGCGCATGGAACCTCTACTATAATTACACTTTCATTTTTTGATAGTATATCAACCCCTTCGCAATCCGCTAAGGGAAAAGACAATATAAATTAAGCCAGTTAAATCAAAGGAAACGCTGTGGCTCAAAAGACCATTCATATATACACCGACGGCTCGTGCTTAGGCAACCCTGGACCGGGCGGGTACGGAGCTGTACTGATTTACAAGCAGCATAGAAAAGAGTTGAGCGACGGCTTTGCCCACACAACTAATAACCGTATGGAACTATTAGCCCCTATCGAAGCGCTTAATAGTTTAAACGAACCGTGCAGCGTTGAATTAACTACCGACAGCCAGTACGTAAAAAATGGTATTAATCAGTGGATCCATAACTGGCGCAAGAACGGTTGGCGCACGGCAGATAAAAAACCCGTCAAGAACGCAGATTTGTGGAAGCGACTAGATGAAGCGGTAAAAAAGCATCAGGTAAACTGGCATTGGGTAAAAGGCCATTCGGGGCACCCTGAAAATGAGCGCTGTGACGACCTGGCCCGCAATGCGGCAGAAGCCAATCCAACGAAACTCGACGAAGGCTTCGTTGGCAATTAGATAAGCTTACTGCAAAGCTCATTTACCAAGAAAGAACCAACTTGCCCTGCGTATCGTTGTTTTCCAAACGCACGTGGGGTTCGCCGATATCTTCAATGCTATAGTGAGTATCGATATTTACCCTAAGCTCTTTATTCTCAAAAGCGGGCAAGCATACGGTAGTAAAGTCACGAATTAGATCAGCTTTATAATCGTCGCTTCGATTTCTAAGTGTCGTGCCAATAATGGACGCCCTTTTACCTAACAGCATAGCCATATCGAGGTTATCAGCATATCTCCCTGCCAGCATCGCTAAGTAAACCACTTTTCCATCTTGCTTCAGTATTTTAAGGTTACGGTTGAGGTAGTCGCCACCTACCATATCAAGCACCATATCAACCCCTTCAGGCCAGACTTTTTTAAGCACATCATCAAACTGTTGCTGCTTATAATTGATAAGATGCTCTGCGCCATTGCTTTCACACAACGAAAGCTTATCTTGACTTGAAGCCGTTACCGCACTGTGTACGCCCCAATATCGACAAAGTTGCGTGGCAGCCAGCCCTACACCGCTTGCACCGCCATGAATTAACGCCCGTTCAGCCGGCTTTACATGCGCGATTGTGCGCAAACACTGAAATGCCGTAAGAAACACTTCGGCCAAACCCGCGGCTTCAAAATACGGCATGCCTTTGGGGATGGGCATTAAATGGGCTGGGTTAACCATCACTTCAGTGGCATAGCCGCCACCTGCAACCAAACCAAATACTTCGTCACCTTCTTTAAATGCAGTAACGTCACTGGCAACCTCTGACACCACGCCAGATACCTCTAATCCAAGAATATCGCTCTCGCCTGGTGGAGGTGGGTAATTCCCCTGGCGTTGCAAGGTATCCGCACGATTCACCCCAAACGCTTTTACGTCAACTTTTACTTTCCCTGGTGCTAGCGACAGCCCTTCACATTCCTTTACAACAAGTTCGCTTGGGCCGCATCCTTTTTCAAAATCGACATATCGCATAATTTACATCCAATCCTAGTCTTAAATTCTAATCGTAATTTGGCTACGTACTTTTATATCAAACAGTTTGGGTTTGTTTTGTGTTTATACCAGTCCGGATAGAGCATTTTAACTCTCGCTGAGTGGGTAATTATCTATGCAGATTGGTATTATTAACACAGAACTTATGAAATTGCGTATAATCGCGACCATTCTCATAAGCGAGTAAAATCGCTTAACTCTGTTTCACATTTATTAAATTAGTACGAGAGCCTTCATGTCAGCACAGGTCATATTACAGCCATCCAGAGACAAATCACTTCGCCGCAAACACCCTTGGGTATTCGAAAGCGCTGTGGCTGAACTAAAGGGCCGCACGCGGGTTGGCGATACGGTAGACGTATTTGACTCTGAAGGCGACTGGTTAGGGCGAGGCGCTTACTCTCCAAATTCAAAAATTCGCGTTCGTATGTGGACATTCAAAAAAGACGAAAGCATTGATAACGGATTTTTCCTACGCCGTTTAGAAACTGCACTAGCCCTACGCAAACGCTTGTTTGACCCAAACAAAACCAACGCGTTTCGCTGGATAGCGTCTGAAAGTGATGGCCTTCCAGGGATCACTATAGACCTATACGACAACGTTGCAGTACTTCAGCTTTTGAGCGCGGGCGGCGAAAAACACAGAGATAAGATAGTGTGGGCAATTACTAAGCTAATGCCTAATGTACACATATACGAGCGAAGCGACGTGGACGTGCGCAAGAAAGAAGGCTTAGAGCCTGTAACTGGTGTACTGCATGGTGAACCACCTATGCAAGTTACAGTAAAAGAAAACGGCATCAACATAGTGGTTGATATCGAGAACGGCCATAAAACCGGTTTTTACCTTGATCAGCGAGACAGCCGCGCGGCGGCTGCACACTACGCGAAAGATGCCGACGTACTCAACTGTTTTAGCTACACAGGTACGTTTTCTTGCTACGCACTTGCTGGCGGTGCTAAGTCAGTTACAAACGTTGATGTATCTCAGCCTGCTCTTGATTTGGCTAAGCACCATGTAGCCATCAATGGTTTAGACGAAAACAAAGCCAATTACGTAAACCAAGACGTGTTTAAGGCACTCAGGGAGTATCACGAGCAGGGCAAACAGTTTGATATGGTGATACTCGACCCGCCAAAGTTTGTCGACAGCAAGGCAACACTAAACCGTGCTGCCCGCGGCTATAAAGACATTAATATGTACGGCATACATGCTGTTAAATCTGGTGGGCTGCTGCTTACATTTAGCTGCTCTGGCCTTATGCCGGCAGATTTATTCCAGAAAGTTGTGGCAGACGCTGCACTTGATGCAGGTCGTACTATCAAAATTATCGCAAGGCTTAATCAAGCCTCAGATCATCCTATCATTGGCAGCTATCCAGAAGGCTATTACTTGAAAGGTCTAGTGTGTGAAGTCACCGACGACTAGCTATTAAAAAAGCGCCCTTGTTGATGTATAGGGCGCTTAACGAAATCAATTGAGCTAACATTACGTTGTGCGAAAAGCTTACGAAGGTAAATCCATTCCCCTAAGATGCAAAGGTTATCTCATTGTTAGAAAAGCGACTTGATAACTGTTGTGAACTGTCATCTGATTGTTCCTTAACAACACCCTCTTTTTCTTCAACTTTCTTCCACACCATCTCGTGAAAATAAAACGCCACGGTATTAATGGCTGGCTCAACCAACGCTACAGCACCGCCTACTACCACACTTCCTGTCAGTAAGTAGGCAACCGTAAAGGCCACTGAAAAGTGCATCACTGCAAAGGTCATCGTCTTTTTCATATTCATCGCTCTCTCAAAATATTAAATCAGTTTGCTTTCGCATTAATGAGAATTATTAGCAATTAAGACTGAGAGTTAAAATAGAAAAAACTGAACGGCCTATTCGGTTTAGTATATGAAAGCTGAAAGACTGTTTTCAAACCACAACGGGCTGGTCAACATTGGAGTGTAAAGAAAGAAGCAACACCGCGAGGACGTCATTGCTGTAGACCCTGACGCTTTGTGCTTTTTAGTTAGACACGAAAAGGCGAAGCTTTTACCCCGCCCTAAAACGTTAGATTAGACTATTTCATCTGAGAAATTTCGACGCCTATAATGCAGCTTGACTCGGATTCAGGTTCACAGCGCACAACAGTCGCTAATGCTGCCAAAGATGGGATTTGCGAACTAGATGACTCTATTGCAACACTCACTTGTGTACCCACCTCAATTGAGGGTTCATCGACTTCCAAAGACATACCTGTAGCACTGATATCTCTACACATTGCCTGCATGGTGCGGCTCGACTCATCATCAGTAATTTGCAACTGACAAGGCGAATTTACCATCATCCTGAAAAAATTTCGCTTATCGTCGTATCCCAACATGTCTACTTCTCCTGATTTTTAGCGTTACGCTGACGACTACATCTGATGTTATAGGGCGATGCCGGTAACTTGTCAATCGAACTGTATAATATTTATTCAACAATTATTAAAAGTGTACTTTGGTCTAATTTCGACTACCTTCCCACTTAAATCAACGACTCAGCCGTTTCTGCCCGCTGTTTTGTTTGCGATAACAAATATGTGCCCGCATGCCCTAGCCTAGCTCATTGATGCTACCTTACACCTAACGCCCTTTTTTAAAAGTCAGCGAGGTGCAAAGTGATACGCTTAGCCGAAATCGGGTAAGCCGTCCCAAGCTGCTGCGCAAACAACGAAACCCGTAATTCTTCTATCATCCAGCGCACATCATTAAGAGCTTGAGGTACTTTACCTTTGGGGTATTTGCTGCACGCCTTTTCCCATTCTTTAATCGACTTTTCTACCGTGACCTGATGCATTCTGTCTTTGTTGGGATCAATGGGGAGCTTCTCTAGCCGACGAGCTAAACCTTTAATGTAACGATTCCAATCATCTAATCTGCTCTCGCCAATTTCAGAAACAAAACCAGGAAAAACTAACGATGCCAAGTGGGCTTTACAGTCACCTAAGGCGTTTATCATCGTCAGCGGCACGTTACCTTTCATTTGCTTCTGGCACTGGTGCGCAAGGGTAAGCCCCTGCTCCACTTGCGTGGCAATTTCTAACACCCTGTCATTAATGTTTGCACGAGCAATCTCTAAACAGGCCTCAAAATCGGCTTTGCTGCGAATGTCGGTGTTATTGGTTTTGCAGTAATCACTGACAATGGCGTCGATACCCGCAAAAATACAGTCATCAATTAGCGCCTTCACTTGTCCAAATGGGTTGAAATACAAACCCAGTTTGGCTTTATTAGGTAATTTGCTTTGCAAATAATTAAGGGGCGACGGCATGGCGTTTTTAATCAATACATTCACGCCTTGCTTGTGCAGCACTTGGGCTTTATCCGCTTCTTCAATTAGCGCAATATCTACCTTATCGCCCTTTTGAACCAGAGCCGGGAACGCCTGAACTTCAAACCCACCAACTTTCTGCACAAAAGTTTCTGGCAAGCTTTCGAAATCCCACTGTTCGATGTTATTTCGCTCTAATTCCGGTGTTGCGGCTTTCTCAAAGGTTTGCTTCACCTGCCCTGCACACTGCTGTTTAAGCGCGTGCAGGTCGTCACCTTTGGCAATATCATCACCATTGTCATTAACTACTGCAAAGTGCATTTTTAAATGCTTATCAAGCTGATCTAAATTCCACTCTTCGCTTTCAATAATAACGCCTGTCATTTTGCGTAACTTATCGGTTACAGCTTCAAGCAAAGGCACCGGACGGTTGTTCTTATCTGTTTCACAGATATCAGCAAGGCATGCTTCAGCAAAGTTTGGCGCAGGCACAAAGTTACGACGCAAGCGTTTTGGCAAGGTTTTAATTAACCCCACAATAAGGTCGTGCCTTAGTCCCGGCACCAGCCAATCAAAACCTACGTTATCAACTTGATTAAGCACAGGCAGCGGGATGACAACAGTTACGCCATCGTCTTCAGCGTTAGGTTCGAAGTTATAGCGAAGCGGCAGCGTAATATTGCCTTGGCGCCATACATCAGGAAATGCGTTTGCTACCGATTGCCCAGGCTGCTGACGATATACGTCTTCTTCTTTAAACGTTAAACTGTCGTTGCTTCCGTGTTGCTTAAACCATTTCTTAAACGCCGCATCATTATTGGCTTCAACCGGAATGCGCTTCGCGTAAAAGCTTACCAGTTCTTCATCATCGACTATCAAATCGCGACGACGGGTCTTTTGTTCAAACTCGTCAGCCTGCTCAAGCAGCGCCTGATTTTCCTGTAAGAAACTGTAATTGAGCTTAGTATTGCCCTCGACTAACGCTTCGCGGATAAATAGCTCGTGGCAAATTGGCGGATCGATGAGGCTATAAACCTTCGCACGCTTCATTACTATGGGTAGCCCGAACAAGGTTACTTTTTCAAAGGCAATCACCGCACCGCGCTTTTTAGACCAATGTGGCTCTGAATAGCTTCTTTGCACAACATGCTCGGCCAAAGGCTCTACCCATGTTGGGTCTATTTTTGCCACCATACGAGCAAATAGCTTAGAGGTTTCTACAAGCTCAGCTGCCATTACCCATTTGGGCTGAGACTTTGATAGCCCTGAACCAGGGAAAATAAGAAAGCGCGAATTACGAGAACCCATATACTCGCGCTCTTTATCTTTAAAGCCCATGTGAGACAGCAAGCCGCTGGCGATGGCTTGGTGAATAGCCTGATAGTCGGCTTCTTGCTTTGAGATGCCAAAGCCCAGCTCAGCAATAGATTTTTTGAGCTGGCTAACAATGTCCTGCCACTCACGCATACGTAAATAGTTGATGAAATTTTGCTTACACCATTTGCGCAATTGGTTTTGACTGAGTGCGTTTTGCTGCTCTCTAAACGCCACCCACAAGTTGTAAAGACTGATAAAGTCAGAATCTTTATCGTGGTATTCGCTGTGCTTCTCGTCTGCTTGCTGGCGTTTTTCCTGTGGGCGCTCTCGCGGATCCTGAATTGAAAGCCCCGCTGCAATCACCATTACTTCGCTAAGCGCATTAGTACGCTCGGCTTCAATCACCATACGCGCATAGCGAGGGTCGATAGGCAAACGTGCTACTTGACGACCTAATGGAGTAAGCTGCATCTTGCCGCTTTGCTTGGTTTTTCGGTTATCTTTGCCTTTCGCGATAGCTTGAATTTCTTCAAGTAAACGGAAACCGTCGTTGATATTGCGGTTATCAGGCGGCTGAACAAATGGAAAAGCAGCGATATCGCCTAACCCTAAAGCAAGCATTTGCAAAATAACCGACGCTAAGTTGGTTCGCAGGATCTCTGGGTCAGTAAATTCTGGGCGGCCTAAATAGTCTTCTTCACTATAAAGACGAATACAAATACCGTCAGACACACGGCCGCATCGCCCCGCACGCTGATTCGCTGACGCTTGAGAGATGGGCTCAATAGGTAAACGCTGTACTTTACTTCTAGCGCTGTAGCGTGAAATACGGGCAAAGCCCGGGTCAATGACGTATTTAATGCCAGGCACCGTAAGCGAGGTCTCTGCCACGTTGGTGGCAAGTACAATGCGCCTACCGCTGTGAGACTGAAATATGCGGTTTTGCTCTGCCGCCGACAACCTCGCATACAGCGGAACAATTTCAGTATTGCGATAATGCTGTTTGCTCAAGGCATCTTGGGTGTCGCGTATCTCGCGCTCCCCGCTTAAAAACACTAAGATATCGCCTGGCGCTTCACGCATTAGCTCGTCGACAGCATTTACGATGGCATCGCTTTGATCAATATCGTCATCATTGTCTTCTGGCGCGTGGTAGCGAATTTCTACCGGATAGGTACGTCCGCTCACTTCGATAATAGGCGCATTATTAAAATGCTTAGAGAATCGCTCTGGGTCGATAGTAGCTGATGTTATGATGAGTTTTAAATCAGGGCGCTTATCTAAAAGCTGACGCAAATAGCCTAACAAAAAGTCGATATTAAGGCTTCGCTCGTGGGCTTCATCGATGATGATAGTATCGTATTGATTTAAAAAGCGGTCTTGCTGCATTTCAGCTAGCAGCATACCGTCGGTCATAAGCTTAACGTAGCTTCGCTCGCTTACCTGATCGCTAAAGCGAATTTTAAAACCCACCTTGTCGCCAAGCGGCGTGTTGAGCTCTTCGGCTATACGGGTGGCTACACTTCGCGCCGCTAATCGTCTTGGCTGGGTGTGGGCTATCATGCCGTGTACACCGCGACCTAACTCTAAGCATATCTTAGGTAGCTGCGTAGTTTTACCCGACCCAGTCTCACCTGCAACAATTACCACTTGGTTATTCGCAATCGCTTCTTTGATATCTTCTTTTTTATCGCTAACTGGCAGCGGTGGGTATTCAACTTTGGGTAGGTTGTCTTTACGCCAGTTACGCTTTTCTACCGATGCATCGATGTCGCCTTCGAGCTTTTCAAACTGCGCTTTTAAACTATCTTCGCTAACTGCGCTGTCACGTTTTGAAGCTTTGGGATTAGCAGCTTTTTTCTCCCCGCCTTTTCCTTCAACACCAGAATTATCATTCACTTTTTGTGCAAGCTGCGTAATGCGGCGCTTCAAGCGAAATTTATCTGCGCTCAAACAATCATCTAGTTTGTTGTAAAGAGGTTTTATTGCAAGTGGTGAAGACAAAGTGACATCCTAAAGCGTGTTTCTAATCATCAATAAAATTCGGGCGGTGATCCTAGAAGATACCGCCCTAAAAAGCCAGCGTGTTAAGCGTTACGAGAATTTAAGCGCTTTGGGTTAATTCATCGTCTTGGGGCGTTTTAAAACGGGGAAAACCGAACCAAATGGCCGCCACACCAAACACGAAAATCAGCATGGGATACCAGCAGTACGGTGTAATAGCTAACGGTGAAATACCTACTACGGCCGCGGCACTTAAAAGCTGCGCACCGTAAGGGACTAAACCTTGGAAACTGCACGAAAAGATATCCAAAAGTGATGCGGTACGACGAGGGTCAACACCGTATTTTTCATTTAAGTCTTTAGCAATTGGACCTGCGGTAACAATCGCAATAGTGTTGTTCGCCGTTGTAATGTCCAAAAAGCTAACCAAACCAGCAATACTGAACTCAGCGCCTTTCTTTGACGTGACCTTACGAGTTAAGCGCTCGATTAACCATGTTATACCGCCGTTAGCGTGCATAAGCGCCACAATACCGCCTATGGTTATAGCGATCATCGCTAAGTCTTGCATCCAGCCCATCCCTTTTTGGATGCTCTGCATCATTGAAAGTGGCGTAAAGCTGCCTTGTAGCAAGCCTACTACGCAGGCACTGGCAATACCCACTGCAAGTACGCTAATGACGTTAAACCCTGTTAGCGCAAAAGCGATAATGCACAAGTAAGGCACTATGCGCCAAAAATCGTAGCTGCCGCCTTCAACGATGCCAGAAGTATCAACTTCTACCATAAGCAGCAACGCCATGGTGACGATGCATGCCGGCACAGCAACCATTAAGTTTGCCTTGAACTTGTCTTTTAGCTGAACGCCTTGGGTACGGGTTGCGGCAATGGTGGTGTCTGAAACAAACGAGAGGTTATCACCGAACATTGCGCCCCCCACCACAATACCCAGCGCCATTTCCACCGGCAGTCCTAAACTTGTGGCAAGACCTGCACCTATGGGCGAGAGCGCGGTAATGGTGCCCATGGACGTGCCCATTGAAAATGATATGAAACAGCAAATCAAAAACAGACCTGGCAATATAAGTGCAGAAGGCACAAATTGAAGTGCCATATTCACCGTGGCATCCCGAGCGCCAATATCTATAGTCACCGCATAAAACGCACCGGCTAACAGGAAAATAAGCACCAAAAGAATAATGTTTTTATCGCCACCGCCTTTGCAAAAGGTTTGTACTTTTTCAGAGAAGCTGACCTTTTTCCCTTTCGGGTTTAAACATAGCCCATAGCCAGCGCTGATAAAAAACGCCACCAAAATAGGCATCGCAGTGATGTCGTTTGTAGTAATGCCGGTTACCACAACAAGGATCACAAAAAGCAAAATAGGCGTTAAACCTAGCGGGTTAGGTGCAATAGAATTTGGTGCAATGTCTTTATTTTCGTGCACAGAAAACTCTCTTTTTGGGTTTTATTGCCTGCTAGCAACAGTTTAAAGGCTACGCGGAAAAGCCACCTGCCGGTTGCGAATGCGTAAGAAAAAGCTTCAACGAAACCATATTTTGACGGTCTTGAACGGTGAAAAGCTAAAGCAGCAAAGGATAAAAGGTTTTTAAAGCATTGAAAAGAAATTTACTTTCCAATAATTAACTCATCTGTACTGTGCCAGACGCTACGATTAGATTTCGAGTTATTACAGGAGTGAAGCTACAACCATTTAGCCGTAGAACGCGACTGCCGCCTAGCTATTTTTCATAGCTGTGTTGCATAAATGTTTGGCATAAGTGTGTGGCATAGCTCTGTTACGTAGAAATATGGACAGGCGCTATCAGTCATTCACGTTAAATTCTAAGCTCGCTAGGGGTTTTACCTGTAAGCCGTTTTACCGTTCGTCGAAAGTTAGGTAAATCGTTAATGCCCATTGCATTGGCCGCCGTCTCGTTACTCACTTTGTGTACCGAAAGAAGTAAAAGTGCATGATTGCGCTGTACTTCCTCGCAGAGCGCGCGATAGCTAGTGCCGTACTCTTTTAGTTTCCGCTTTAGCGTAGCCACACTGACGTTTAAGGTTTCCGCTAATTCAGGTAATCCGATATTTGCTGCCTGTGTGTTGGAGGATGCATAAACATAACGCCTCACAAAATCAGGCAAAGACAAGCGGTTTTGCAATTCAATAGAAGCCCCTTCTTTTGTTTGCGTTGCGCTATTACTAACGACACCTTCCAGAGAAACATGTGACTCAGCAGAACAGTCCGACTGAGCTGTTAGCTCCAAAGGTTGGCGTAATACGTCTTTCTCAATGCAAATACTGTTAAAAGCGCGATTAAACGATAACTTAAGCCCAAGGTGGGTTTCGTAATCAGCAATATTTCTTGGTCGATTCTCGGTAAAAGAGAAAGATAAACGAATTCGCTTATTCGCTATACTTTTCATAAGTGCAACAACGCTTGCGAATGCCATTTCAATGGAGAACTGAAGCTGTTTGCTGCTTACCCCTGTAAACTGAGGCACTAACATTATTTGGTCGGCGTTTTCAAAACGCTGAAACTGACAGAGCGGTAGGCTACACCACCGGTATGTGTGGCGTTGAGTCAGCTGTAAAAGTAGCTGCTCTACATTTTCACATGCTTTGAGCGCATTAAGTGGACTAGATGGCCACTGCGAGGCTAAAGCCCCTCCCAGCAAAAAACTAACGTCGCCGCCTCTCGCTTGGCTTTGAACATTCACTAACAGCGATGAATATTGCTTTGTGCTTAGTAGTGAATGGTGTTGCAACGCATCTTCAAAAATACCTGTACCGCGCAAGAGCTTATTTTTATTCGCGCCACGAGAGAGCGCCACATTAAGTGCTGCCCGCACTAACCAATACCCAACTATTACTTTATCTTGGCTAGACATCACTACATGAGCACTACCAGTACTATCGATGACACCCATGCCTAGCTCATTAGCGTCATCTTTTACAGTGACACACATGTGAAGCATATCAGCATCGCTTTTTACAGAGACACCCATGCCAAGCGCTTTAGCATCAACTTTTAGAGAGACACCCACTCCAGAAAGACGAGTTGAATGACGGTACTCAGCACCTGCAATTGCAGCTTCGTCCTCAGAGTCTCGTAGTGCGTTTAGTCTTGGTAACATTAAATCCATAAGTTACTCGCTGCAGGCATCTTCATTCATCTTCACCGGTTACCCCTACCAATTACTTTCGCCAAATACACTGACCAAACCGGCCTAATTATGCTGCGCTACCATGGGCACGCTCAAGTTCTAAGAGCATGGTGTTAAGCACTGTCGCAAGGCGTTGGTTAGGTAACAAAGTCACTTGAGTACTGCGAGCGGTGGTGTAAATGGCGTTTGCATTGAGGCTATGCCTAAAAGCAAGATGCTGAATACTTACTTTGATATCACTGAGAATAACGTCAGCCTGCATGGGCGAGACGTCTGGCATCAAAATAGCAAACCTATCACCGGCATAACGGCACGCTAAATCTTGCTGACGCAAATTCATAATCATCAATTGCGCAATATCGTACAGATACCTATCGCCTTCTGTATACCCATGTTTTTGGTTGAACAAAGAGAAGTTATTGATATCGATAATGGCGATGACAGCTGACTTGCCAGATTGCTGTAATTTATTAATTTGTGTTTTCCAATACTCTGCGCGGTAAAGCTGAGTGATGGGATCGATAGCATCGTGATCGCGAAAGTCCCATTCTCTGCGTCGTAATTGCAAGTTTAACGCGCGCTGCTCTAGGTGCCACTGATACAGTGCCGCGGTCATTACTACCATACCCACAGCCGCAGGATAAGACTCAATCATGCTTAGCCAATAAGCCTCTTCGGGATAATGAAAAAATTCATCCAAGAAATCTAAACTGACTGAAAATAGAAAGAAGCCGAGTCCTACCGTGAGAAGGCTCGTTACTTTACCTGGAGGACGGCTGGCAAGCGCAGCTAGCATCCACGCCAAAGTTAGAAAAGCAATGCTTCCCTCCCCCACAATATCGAGGCCTGATATCACGGTGCTTTCTTTTGCATTGCCAAATATAAAAGCTAAACAAACCGCCAACGCCACTACGCAAAATGTAAATGCTAGCCAAAGCTTGTGATGTCTAAATTGTGTTGAATTTGTAAAGGTAAACATAGTGCTCTCTTTGGAAATCTCTTGAATTGGATACATCACGCGTTAGTCCGGCCAGCGCCAGCGTTTATAACAAAACGAGAGTCTTGCCCAAATCTGATGAAACTGTCGAGGGTCAGTTTGGCTCAGCAATGTGACGTCTTGATGGCAGCGAAATTTAGGAGCATAGAAAAAGACACACAAACCAAACAAAATCAGCAATTTAGGCAAGGGTCAATTTAGCTCAGCCAATTGCAAATAGGCGACAATTACCGATTGTGTACCGCTTGTTACATCAAATCGTCATATAACTGTCATGCAGGATTCTTAGGGTACTCATTCACTTATTTAGCACTTATTCAAAACGCCTTTTTACTGCTTAATTAATTGGAAAATAAATGAAAATTAAAACCGCGTACTCTTCTCTAACACTTGCCTGCATAGCGGCAATGGGCCTTAGCGTCGCTACACCTGCTTCAGCTGCTGATGGCGTAATTATCGGTTCAGTAAAAGACGCCGCACAGACGCGCAGCTATACCGGTGCTCAAATTAAGCTCAAAGAATTAGGACTAGTTACTGAAGCAGGCACAGACGGTACATTTCGGTTTCCCTCTATTCCAGAGGGTACTTACACGCTAGAAATTTCTTATCTTGGTGAGGAAACGGTTACGCAAGCGATAAAAGTGACAGACAACGGCATTGCGCGCGCAGCCGTGGAGTTTGGCAGCGGCGATACCATCGATGAGATTTTGGTGCGTGGTCAACGAAGCGGTCAGGCAAGTGCCATAAACCAGCAGCGAACGTCAGATCGTATTTCGTCTATTGTATCCGCAGATGCCATTGGACAATTTCCAGACCAAAATGCTGCTGAGTCGTTACAGCGTTTACCTGGCTTGTCGATTGAGCGAGATCAGGGTGAAGGTCGTTTCGTCGGCATACGCGGTATCGACCCCAACTTGAATAACGTAACCATTAACGGTTTGAATATTCCCTCGCCTGAATCAGGCGTACGTTCAGTAGCCCTTGACGTTATTCCCTCTGAACTCATCCAAACGTTAGAGGTGTCTAAATCGGTAACGCCCGATATGGACGGAGACGCCATTGGTGGTTCAGTCGCGGTGAAAAGTGTGAGTGCGTTTGATAAGGCTCGAGATACTGCGAGCGTTACCGTGCAAGCCAGTCAAAATGATTTACGCGATGAAACCAGTCCAAAGCTTTCTGGTACGTTTACCAAGAAGCTTTCCCCTGAATGGGGGGTGGCTGGCGCTATTTCCTACTTTGACCGAGATTTTGGTTCAGACAATGTTGAAAGTAACGGTGACGATGAGCTTGAGCAACGTCACTACACGATCACTCGCGAACGTTTGGGTAGTGCGTTAAATATCGATTTTCGTCCTGACTTCAACAACCAATACTTTCTTCGCACACTTTACAGTGAGTTTTCTGACGACGAATACCGTCAAGGTAATATATTCACGTTCGATGGCGAAGACTCAGAAATAGAAAGAGAAAGTAAAGACCGCTTTGAAAGCCAGAGTATTTTTACTGTGGCGCTTGGTGGTAAACACCAATTAGATACCTGGAAAGCAAACTGGCAGCTCGGTTATGCAAAGTCTGATGAAGACGAGCCAGATGCACTGTATTACGTATTCAAAACCGAAAATGACAGTATCGACGCAGACTTAAATACTATGCGTCCAACCGTGTCACAAAACGCTGATGCCATGGACTTATCAACCTATGAAGTCGATGAGATCAGCTTTGAAGATAACTACACGAAAGATACCGAAACCAGTATTAAATTCGACGCCGCCCGCCCCATCAACCTTGGTGGCTATATCGGTGAGTTAAAAATTGGCTCGAAATACCGAAGCCGAGAAAAAGACCGCGACAGCAGCATCGCTATTTTTGATGGAGAATTCGACGACCTAGACGCTTCGCAATTCGGAGCTGCCAGTCCAGACTACTCTCTTGATGACTTTGGGCCTGGGCTTAATCGAAGTGAAATGCGTAGCTACTTTAACGAAAACCGCGAGAGCTTGGAATTAGACAGTCTAAATTCTGAAGTAGAGTCTCGTGGCGCGACCTATGTGAATGAAGAGGATATTTTTGCCGCTTATATCATGGGCAGTGTAGATATAAATAAACTTCATTTGGTAGCAGGGGTTCGCTATGAACGTACTGACTTTTCTACATCGGGTATGCGAGTAGAGCTTGTAGAAAACGAAGAAACTGACGTAGAAGAAGTGGTAAATACGCCATGGGAAGCAGAGCGCGACTACGATCATTGGTTACCCAGTGTAAATGCCAGATACACTGTTTCAGATAGACTTCAGCTTCGCGCTGCCTACACCCAAACTATTTCAAGACCAAAGTTTGAAGATGTAGCGGCATTTCAAATCATCGAGAGCAAAACAGAAGAAGATGATGGCGTATTTGTGACTGAACGAGAGGCGGAAGTTGGCAACCCTGACCTTCAACCTTACGAAGCACAAAACGTTGATTTGTCGATTGAATACTATCCAGGTGACATCGGTGTAATTTCAGCAGGGCTATTCTACAAGAATATCGATAACTTCGTTGTGTATGCTGATGTTGCAGATACAACCGGTTGGGAAGGTTTTGAAGAAGTCATACAGCCAATTAACGGCGACTCTGCCGATTTAACCGGCTTAGAACTTTCTTGGGTGAAAGCTTTCAATAACGGTTTTATTGTTTCCGCCAATGCTACTTTTACTGATTCTGAAGCGACTACCTTCTTAGATGGCGAAAAATTTGAAACCCAGTTACCAAATCAATCAGACAGTATTGGCAACATCACCATTGGGTACGAAGCGAATGACTTCAGTGTACGTCTAGCCACCACCTATAAAAGCGACAATTTCGAAGAGATTGATGGTGACATGCTCAGATTTGAAGACGACCACGTACAGGTTGATTTCATGGCGCGCTACTACATCAACGACAGCATGCAGGTGTATTTCAACGGCATCAACTTAGGTGATGAACCTTTCTACAACTATTTCGATACGCGCAACCAAAACGCGCAGTATGAAGAATACGGCCGCACGTTCGAACTTGGCTTTACTTGGCAGCTTAACTAGGCAGGTATATCGAAAGTTAATTATCGGGTTTGAAGGCCGTAGGTAGTTTGGCCTTCAAACCTGCTCTTAATAATCTGTAAGCCATGTTTTAGTCGATGCGCCATGCATGGTTTGATCTCAGTAAGTTTCAGGACAATAACAACAATGACCAATAAGCGTCACACCAAAACAGTTTTTAAAACCACAATTACCACAGCGGCACTTTCAAGCGCACTTTTGACGTTGTTCGGTTGCGCAGCCTCTCACGATACTAATACCAGCGCAGATACCAGTGCAAATATCAAGTTAGCGCACAGCGAAAGCCAGCTAGTAAAAGCAGAAAGCCAAGACATCGCATTACCGCTAACAAAGCTAAAAAAGGGTTTAGGCCTGACTCTGCACTACCAAACGCACGCCGACCATTCTAACACCCAAAGCGCTTACAAAGACGCTTACAAAGACACCCATACTAACAACACTAGCAAGGACGCCCGCGCCAACAACAAACATAAAGTTTACGATGACACCCACGCTATCAACATTAATGTTAACGAACATAAGGGTATTTCACTAAGTAACTCTGAAGGAAAAAAACACTTCATTGCGGGACATTACACCTTAGCACGTGCCGAAGTTGTGGAATCTAATTCAAAACAATGGGTGTCTTTAGTAGTGTTCAATAACAACACCCAGTACATAGAGGTGTATCGCATTAACGCCGCGTCTCTTGAGGTTTACCAACCGCAAACCCAGTTGACCAAAGGTTCTGAAGCCATTTGTGCTACAACATCAAGCGCTGGCGAACTGCAAATTGTTAATATCGATGCGACAGGCACATTGAATCAGTATGAATTTTACAACGGGCGCTTTTTATCGCTTAGAGACTTTGCGATAGGTCCAGGCATTAAAAGTTGCGCGATAAATGCCAACACCGAAACGCTATACCTTGCTGACGAATTTGCCGGTGTGTGGCAATTAGATACCGATATTGAAAGTGAGCTAGCAAAAACCCTTATTTTTCACGATCAAGATGTGGCCATTGAAGGTGTAGCCACCCTATCTTCAACGACGGTAGATGGCGTGGATATCGCTGCCTGGGTGAGTCCGGATGCCAGCGGGATATGGCTCAAAGCACCATGTCTTACGCAATTTGTCTCGCTAATAAATACGGCGAACGAAAGTAACTCAGCAGCTCGCCAATTAAAAGCAACCGACAAGTCTACTTCTATTCAGCCTGAATTCGTTCACCTGTCGTTAAGTGAAGAAGGCTCACACATTTCTCTTGTTGTTGACGATGACTTATCAAGCGACGTGTTTTCTGCCGAACTTCCCTCAAAACTGAGCGCAGCTTTGCTTCATCGACAATGCGGCACCGATTTTAAAGCTACCTCGCCAAAAGAAAATCACATGGAGAAGGCGTATACAAATAACAGCGCATCCCAACATGCAAACCTCACTATCAAGGTTAAACCCGATGTTGAAACTGACCCTGTGGAAAATCATGGCGACGCTGCTGACGACCCTGCCATATGGGTCAACTCGCACAGCGCTTCACAAAGCCGCATAATCGGCACCGACAAAAAAGGCGCATTAAATAGCTATGACTTAGCCGGCAAGCTAGTGCAAAGCCTTCCTGTTGGCAGAGTGAATAACGTTGATGTGGGATACAAGGTATCTGTGGCAGAAACCAAAGCTCGGCAAAGCGATACGCCACTTATCGATATCGCAGTGGCATCAAACCGGTCGAATAACAGTTTGTCTGTATTTGAAATAGATAAACGCGGTCATATGACTCAGCTTGGCCACATAAGCACTACACTCAATGATATATACGGCATGTGTCTGTTTGTGTCAGGCGGAATAGCTCATGTATTTGCTAACGACACCAGTGGCCGCTTCGAACGATATAGCGTGTCTATCTCCCCAGACAAAGCTGTTGATGGACATTTAACACAGTCCTTTTCACTGCCCTCACAGCCAGAAGGATGTGTTGTGGATACTAAAACGAGCACGGCATACTTAGGTGAGGAAGGTGCTGGGATTTGGGCCTTGGATATTACTTCAAACAGCAATCAGCCTCAGTTCATCGCTGAGATAGAAGCCCCGGTAGAAGCTGATATTGAAGGGCTGGCTCTGTTTGATGTAGATTCACAAACTTACCTAATCGCATCTAGTCAGGGTAATAACAGCTATGCTATCTATCACGTACACACTGAGAACCCTGAAGTCTTGGAACTGATGGGGCTTGTTCAAATTACGGCAGACAAAGCCACGCAAATTGACGGCGTGTCGGAAACAGATGGGCTTGATGTAACCAACGCTAACTTGGGAGGAAGGTTCACCGAAGGGCTTTGGGTAGTGCAAGATGGAAGAAACGTCATGCCTAGCGAGACCCAAAACTTTAAGCTAGTTGCTGGTGCTTCACTTAAAGATGCGATCAGAAAATTGGCGAGCGCCAAGCGTGAACGCCACTCACACATGTAATAAATAATACGAAAAGTAAATAAGAAGGAGGCGTTAAGCAAGTTAACGCCTCCTTTCTGGTATATGATAAATGCATGGTGCCGCACCAGCTTCTGGCCTTTCTAACCCAGCGCCGCACCTTCATTCATTACGCTACCTGCAGCGCTAAATCCTACCAAGCTAAATTAAAGTGCGTTAGTCTAGCCCGCGCGCTGGTATCCATCATTTAATTGAACATCAATAGCCCGTAGCACTGCCGTTCGATTAATTGAGCCTAACAGTACCCCGTCATCATCAACAATGGGGTAAACTCTCGGCTTTTCCTTTAACAGCAACTGCGCTAACTCTATTACCGACATATAAGGTTTGATAGAAATCACAGGGGTTTTCATGATTTCCCCTACTCTACAAATTTGTTCGCGATAGTAGCTTGACGCAATCATTTGAGCGATACAGTCTTGCTCAGACAAAAAGCCCACCACTCTACCTTTGCTATCGAGTACCGGACCACCACTCTGCCCACTGGCTAATAACACTTCGACAGCCTGCGCAACGGGCATATCGACATTAAGCTTCACTGGGTGAGTATTCATATAATCACTGACTTGCAACGATTCCATTTTCAATTCTCCAGCCGTGGCGCCTAATGTGACCGATACTGCGACTTAATTGGCGTTACGGCACTTCAATTATTTTTAACCACATGTGAAAGCAATTTTCCCCCACACTTTAAGATTAGACGTTTCGTTACATACAAGCCAGCACATTTAACATTAAAATAACAAATAGTTTTTCAGTGATCAGTCCTTGTAAATTGCCACTTTAACTTTACCATTTATGTCAACACTAGCGCGGTACATACCCGCAGAATTGAAAGGCATAGCGACGTTACCTTTAGCGTCAATAGCAATCACACCACCATCGCCACCGGCTTTAACAAGTACGTCGTTAACTACAGTGTTCGCAGCGTCATTTAACGTTAAACCCTGGTACTTCATTCGCGCACAAATATCTGCTGCCACGTTGTATCGAATAAAATATTCACCATGTCCTGTTGCCGATACCGCGCAGCTTTCATTGTCGGCATAGGTCCCCGCTCCAATAACAGGCGAGTCTCCAATACGTCCGTACCGTTTAGCCGTCATTCCGCCAGTGGATGTTCCCGCGACAATGTTGCCTCCTTGATCCAATACTACGGCTCCAACAGTGCCAAAGCGCTCATTGCCTTGCTGCGAACCGTAACCACTCGATACCTGCTGCATACGTGCTTTCGCTTTATCTAAAGCTTGCTTGCGAAACTCGGTATCAAAAACGGTGTTGTCTACCTGTTCAAGGCCATTTTCTTTTGCGTAATCTTCAGCGCCTCTCCCTGAAAGCATAACGTGTGGAGATTCATTCATTACCAATAACGCAGCCTCTATTGGGCTTCTTATTGTTTTCACCCCCGCAACAGCACCTGCATTTTTACTGCCGCCGTGCATTATCGACGCATCAAGCTCGTGCTCACCGTCGAAGGTATATACCGCACCGATGCCAGCATTAAATAACGGCGAGCTTTCAAGAATTTTGATGGTTTCTACTACCGCCACTTCACCTTTTTCGCCTTTCTGCAACAAGGCGTAGCCATGCTGCACCGCTTGGGTTAATACGCTTTTGTAGTCCGCTTCTTTTTCTGGCGTCATCGATGATTTTAAAATGGTTCCTGCACCGCCATGAATAGCGATAGCTACGGGTGTTTTTCCTAATTGTTTGGAATCATCCGCTAATGCGGGAACACTCGTAATGGCAAACGATGCAGCAAGCGCGCCTATTGCATACAGTGCATGTCGAACTTTATTGGGCTGGCGAAAAATACGAGATGGGTTCAAAAGCTTTACTCCTAATAGCTACGTTTTACGTGCGCGCATAATCTGTGAGATGGTTTGAGTACAGATTTCTAGAATCAATTCAATGCGCTCTGTTGATGCGATTTTTACGCGACCTTAGACGTAAGATGACACAATTAGCTTAGGTAGGCTAGGCTACCTCAAGGATCTCTAAGAAAGTATTAAGATCATCGGTGATGGAAGGGAGTAACGCTTCAGCGTCTTCCCACTTTTTCGCCTTTGACAACTCCCATAAGCTCTCAAAGTCTCGTTGTAACTGTACGGCACCAATATCTGCAGACATACCTTTGAGCTTCAATGAAAGCACCTGAACCTTTTCGAAGTCTCGACTATCAACAGCCTGCTGCAGTAATTTAAGCTTGTCAGGCGCGCTTCTGGAATACAGGTCGCAGACACGAGAAAATAGCGCTTTATCGCCCATTATCCGAGCAATGGCATCGTCTTTTTCCCAACATCCATCAAGCCCCTCTGAATTGTTTTCATCAGCTTGAGTTTGATTGACGTTATCAATTTCAGCCTCCTTCTCCGAGCCCTCGCGAGCGGCGATATCATTAGCTATTTTCGCGTTTTTTATCGTGGGGGCTATTTCTACTTCAGACTCTTTACTTGACTGAGCCTCTGTTCTTGAATGCGATAGCGTGTCGCAGTCCATTTCTTTTGAGATGGCACTCAACAAACTGTCAACCAGTGGGGGTTCGCTGGCAGTGATTCCGGTACCTGACCTCGTATCTGTATCATTAAGCTCTGCACTTGCTAACGCCGTTATTTGATGCACTAACCATTGTTTCACTTTAGGAATAAGTACATCGGCCATGACAGGCTTTGTCGCAAAGTCGTCCATACCTGCCTCTAAACATTTCTCTTTTTCGCCGAGCATGGCATTGGCTGTCATGGCAATTATAGGTACATCTTTGTGCATCGCTCCTGCCTTACCTTCTCGTATGGCTCGGGTAGCGTCATAACCATTCATATTAGGCATCTGACAATCCATCAATATGCTGTGAATTCTGCGGCCTTTGCTTTCACATTTCGTCAAGAACGCCACAACTTACTC
>Ga0207987_1000100_pt1 | contig 26792 bp, 22 predicted proteins | sample ETNtaG_19_FD_185768 | JGI IMG/M metagenome (GOLD analysis project Ga0207987, IMG submission 185768) | Marine microbial and viral communities from oxygen minimum zone, Eastern Pacific Ocean - ETNP201302PF86A (SPAdes) (version 2) | ecosystem: Environmental > Aquatic > Marine > Oceanic ...
TCAAATAAATTGAGCCAGTCTTGCACGTCTCTTCGTTGATGTTGCTGCATGGTCATTCTCCTTTGCAAAGAGAGCACCATGCCGGAGCTAACTTATGAATTGAATGTGGGGATTACCGGACGGACACCTTTTCCGCATAATTTTTACACTTTCCTGTCGCTTGTCAGTAAGCAATTCTTGAAACATCTCGTTATTCAGTAAGTGAAAATGTCTAGGCGATATAATCCTGACTTGCTTCAACCTTGAAGGAAACTCTGGCATTTTTTTTACATCTAGATCGTGCCTCTCTTTATACAAAAGGTGACGCACCTCAATACGCGTAGTAACAGCCAAACTATCGATTACTGTTTTAACTTCTGAATAACACTTACTTTCTTTAAGTAGTTTTTCATACACGATGCAGTGACTCGCGTTAGACTTGCTACCTAGATAAGTAGTTTCGACAACTTGTTGTCCATTGAACGGTATACAATGTGACTTTATAGATTTTGCGTTGTCTCTGAACGCTTGTACAAACGCTGATGAAACACCAGGTAATAGAATGCCGAAGTCGATTCTTGTCACTTTGGCCTTGCTGAACAATTGCATATACCGGTATTCACCGCCAATCCGTTTTTGAACATGAATTAGCGCCTGCTTTATTTCATCCCGTGTTAGCTTATTTGGATTAAACGATAATCGTAGAGAATGCTTACCGGACTTATTTTCGCTGCTTTCTAAATATAAGAACAAGGACTTATAATTATCACCGTAAAAGCGAAGCTCGAATCCGTGTGAGTAACGCGGCTTGCCGTTACCTAAGGTAGGGCCTTTGTTTAACTCATATGTTGAAACTGTAAGAACTTTAAAGGCAGCTGGCTTTGCAGCGGTTCCTGCTTTGTAAATACGTGGTTTACCATCTTTACCAATAGGTTTTAGTACGTTATCAACATCAACCTTTGAACACCTAACCGTGAGAGTAATCCCATCACAATCGAGAGTCAGATATCGTTGTGGTTCATCACAATATATTTGCAGTAACATGGCCTGGTATCGGCATAATGCTTTGTCTTGAAGCTTTGCTGTAACGTTATTAATTTGCTTAAAACTTGGTTCAGAATTTTCCAAATCAAGCAGTGCCAACAGCTGCGAATTGTATTTGTCGTTAATAAGTTCATAGCGAGACTTATCAAAAGTGCTACGAATCCATGACTGTGTATTTTTGCGATCTGCCATAAAAACACTCTTTTAATACGTAGAAGTGTCTGCCTATACCGTATATTAATAGTGTGTATTAATAGATAGTTACAGTGGTATTACAGACATCAACAACTAAAAATGAAGGTGTTGAGTGTGCATTTTGTTGAACTAAAAATGCACCTCAAACAACTACTAAGGTTTATATCATTGGGCACCAGCTTCAGTGATATAAGGATTCACTTCCCACAAAGGTTTCTGTCTGCAATTTGTAGCCTTTCTAACCACTAATGCAGACTCTAAAACCATAATGGCTCGGTTCACTTCATCGGTGTTTGTGTTTAGCCCGCTCCAATTCTTTTGCGCTATGTCACGAGCCGAGAACTTGGACGGGAGTCGATCTATTCGTTTTAAAATCAGTATCGCATTAGCAGTATCAACATTTGTTCTAACATCAAAAACGTGGCGAGCATGAGATTCCAAGAATTTTGCAATTCTGACGGCTTTTTTAGCTGAGGTTTCGGAAACGCTTTTTATAGGGCCGACAACTTGTTTCGCATCGTCAAAACTTTCAACCACTTCAAAAAGCAGTGCAAGTTTAGGCACTAGCGTTCTATATTTTAATAGGTAGTTTTGATACACATTATGTACGTCTTTGTTACTCTTGAAGGAAGTAATCTCGCGGTACCACTGTTTATAAACACCCAATGCTCGCTCTGACAAGCAAACGCTGCGTTCTTTCAAGCCAAGATTTGGCTGGAAACCGAAATCACATCGATTAATTGAACTAAAGAGACTCTGTACTTTCGAAATTAATGATACTTCCACTTCTCCGGAAGCAGATGAAACGTTGTCAGTAGTTTTCGGATGAAGAAGAATGTTAAAGCGCTGCCACAGTCCATCATTTTCCTCACTTCCCTTTAAGGTATTTCGAATATGCGGATAAATAACAGATGGTTGGGTGGTTGCAAAAATCGACAAGAGCATGTTACTGGCATACGTAGTGCCCGTGTTTAGCCTATCGATATCATGCTGACCAAACCCCGAATTACACTCCAGTAGGAATGAACGATATTCAAACCCTTTAGAGCCTCGAAGCTGATAAATAAATAGTTTTAGCTCCTCAAGGTCCATCAAAATGCCATTATGATTTTCGCCTAGCATGTGTTGCAAGGCGGCATACGTTGCCTTGTTGGTTGTATAACGTACTAACGTCGGCTTTTGAGGCTGTCTTGAGTTTTCGCTTACTTCAGATGCTAGTAATTCCTCCATCTTTCTTTTTTCTATAGGGTCTAAGGTTTTATCGATAGCGGTAATGCGCTGTCTGATATGCTTTGAAACAGTCTTCTCACGTTCTTTTCTTATTTTTTTCAGCGCTTCATACCGTTCTATAGCATCTTCGTAGTCTGACAGGGCCTTATCATTCAGTGGGCAAAAAAACTCCCTCATTCGCAAATGCACAGGTGACTTTCCTGCTCCCGAGTCTCCTATTGATATAGCCCAAAAATTTGGCGCTATAACTAAATCACTATTTTTCTCAGGTTTTACGTGAATTTTATGACCTATGACAGAACCAATCATTGTCAAAAGCGGAGCAAAAGCAAATTCAGGAGGGCAACAATAGGCTTTGCTAAAGCTTCTTACAGTTTCTTGCATTAATGCAGGGAGAGAATCAATTGGTAAAGATTCTCTGGTCCCCTCATCCGCGTTTAATTTAGATGGTGACACCCATACTTTTAGCTCATTCTTAAGAACGAACTCTACTGGCGTAAGCGGCTGATATTTAAACCAAAGCATTTGCGCAAAAGCGTTTTGCTTCCAGTTCTTTGAGCCTGGAAGCCGAATGGGAAAATAGGATATGACTTTTGCGCTAATGCAACCTTCTTTTTCTGCTTTTATGGCATCAGCTAACTTCACATGCTGTTCTTCGTCTTCTAGACAGACGAACCATGTTACACTGTACTTTTTTTCTCCTATTTTTGTAATGACTGAGGCATGAGAGACACTTTTAAGAAATTTTTCTTCTTCCGCATTAACAATCTCAAACGTACCTTGAATGCCCTTTAATTCCCTATTTTTGGTCCACACGTCATTTCTGATAAGGACATTTTTGCGTTCGTTATTTTTAACTCTTAGCCAGTTTTTTCCTTCAGCTACGCTCTTGAATGTTTTTCTTGATGAGTTTTCCCCATTAAATACACCATATATTAAGTCTTCATACACCATTCCAGTTATTTCAATCAGCTCGTCAACATCCTTAATACGATTGAACTGTAGTTTTCTTAACGTAGAAATACATGCTTTTATTTTCATTGGCTATACTCCAAAAAATTACTTTGATGACCATTCGATGTGTTAAATCAAAAACTATTTTCCGGATGTGTAGCAGCAGTGTCCTCAGTGAAAAAGACCTATTAAACACCTCATAAATAAAGCAAAAATAACTTTTTAATATCAAGTACTTAAACAGGAAAGGCAGAGCTTTTTTTTTCGTTGTCGTCAGACATGTTTAGAAGCGTGATAGTTAACATCAATACTAAGGTGAAATTTATCTCTTTAAGCTATTGTTCTTATTACCAAAAAAAACTGATAGGCTAAAAAAAATTAAAATAAAAAACTTTCCAATAGTTCGGAGTTGAGTAATTGTGAAATTAGGAACGGAAGAAAGCCGAATCAGACTGGTGCCAGATAACGTTAAACGCGAGGCATTAGAACAAGCGACAGGGCTAGGTCGTAGCGGCGATGTAAATATTGAATTAAGTCGCATGAAACCGCCGCAGCAAGCTTTCGACCTGTATTTAAAAAATTTGGTCCGAAATCCGAGGCTTGATGCTGACGATATTCGACTCGGCTTTTTACTCTTTGACTTACTTGAGCACAACTTAGGAAGCCAAAGCTTTCTTCTCATACCAATGTCTGACTTCCATATGTCACAAATTGGAGAAAATGGGGTGCTCTACTTTCACGGCACTCGCAACTGTGAGTTTGGATATGACTTTTTGGAAAAGCAAAGTCTGTTAGACATTGCTAATAAATGTCGGCTGGACTTGGATACATCACATCTTATTAGTTTGCTCAATAGACTACACAGTTTCTTTTACATAACTTGTACAGAGTTATGTGAAGAAAACCTCGCTGTAAATAGGATAGGCTTCAAGTACACGAAGGAAGAAGTTTTGTTATCTAAAGATGCCAAAATTGTTCACATCCGTCTCAATGAGCGGTTCAACAAAATAGATCTCACTAAGCGCTGGGGGAAATCAACAAAATAACTATTTTTTACTGGGACAAAACAGCCATATAAATCACTAATATCGCCTGATATTATCTTTTTCGCTTTCTAAGCACTTCCATTCAAATTCAATACTTTTAACTACAACTTCGGAGCATTTTATGAATGCAGCTTGCCCCTATGCGCTGTATTTAGGTCGACTTGCGCCTAATAGTCAGCGCTCTATTGCTTCACAACTAAATAGCATCGCAGACATGATGGGTTGGACTGATGAAGAGCGAACAGATAAATATCATCATATCGACTTTCAACAAGCTACCTATATCAAAACGAAGCTTATCACTCAGGGTTGGTCAGCTAGATCTATCAACAGAGCAATGATAGCAATCAGAAGTATCGTAAAAATAGCTGTACTGTCTGGGCTCGTACCAGAAATGCAGTCAATTCAACTTCGGGCTATCAGCAAAGTGAATCATGGCAAACATGATGGAAAGCCTCTCTCAACTGAGCAGGTCAATAAGCTGCTGATAAAGTTACAACGCGATACATCTGTTCTTGGCATTCGAAACTACGCGTTAATCTCAACACTTTTAGGCACAGGGTTACGACGAAGTGAACTAGTAGCACTCTTGGTCGAAGACTTTATCGAAGGTACTGCTCTGGTCGTCAAAAAAGGAAAAGGTAACAAGAGCCGAACTGTTCATCTGCCAGCATGGACGCAACTTGCGCTGAATCAATGGCTAGCACTTCGAAGTAAAAGCAACGGCCACTTGTTTGTTCGTGTTGCAAAAGGTGGAAATATTAAACACAACACCGCGTTGTCATCGTGCTCTATCTATTCACTCACTAAAAAGTCGCTAGCATCAATTGGCGTAGAGGGAGTCTCGCCGCATGATCTTCGACGAACGTTTATCACACGATTACTTGAACAAAATGTAGATATAAACACTGTGCGCCAAATGGCAGGACATGAGGATATCAGTACAACCATCATGTACGACAAGCGAAATGAAAAAGTGATGCAAGAAGCTGCATCTCTGCTTTCCTATCAATAATGGGGCGCTAGCATGTCTTATAAAGTACTCAATAAGTCGAGTGAGCTTAATTACCTTGCATGTGAATGGGGCAAGCGATTACTCAACTATCTGCCTTCAATCGATACCGATATACTCAGTAAAAGTCTTGCCAGTAATTTGCGTGGTAGCAAGGTATCTACCCAATCGTTTTTCATAGGTAGAAGCAAAAACGTCAATTACAAAGCTTGCCTCACTATTACTGATACCCAACCTCAGGTAACGAAAACCTTTTTAGCTAATTGTCGCTATATCAGAACCGTGATGGACTTGCCTAAGCAAACCGAGTTACTGATTCAGTTCGCCTTGCTCTCACAGGTTAACAAGTGGATTAGAGCGCTTTCTTCTGAGGTGCACATGCAAACAAGCCACCTTTCGTTAAACGAAATCCTCAAAGACATTTCAGGCATCAGTGACGAGCTATTTTCTCACGCAACTGCGCAGCTCAATCATTATGGTTTTCTGCCTGATACAGACTTTTTGTCCTTCGAATATGGCGCAATGCCAAAAGCACTTGTTCGAACGTTGTTAAGTGAAACAATCACCTCAAGGGAAACACTTATAGCACCGTTGCTGCATCCTTCGCCCGATGCGAACTTCACATTAGATGACTTTCCTCACGTGAATACTGCGCTTTTGTCGCAATATCTCACTGCTGCTAGTAAGTCTAGACAGTCTGGAGCAAGCATTTTGCTCTATGGAGCTTCAGGAACAGGTAAAACAGAGTTATCGAGGACACTTGCCAAATACTGCGATAGAACACTTTACGAAATTCGCTCTACTGCACTTGCTAGCAATTTTTCTGAAGATGAGTTCAATAGCCGCTTTCCAAACAAAGAAAGGCTACGTTATTTAGCGTTACTTCAATCATTGCTGACGCGTAAGGCGGACGCTATGTTGCTGGTAGATGAATGCGAGAGTTTATTCGATTGTGCTGACAGCCAATACAGTAAAGAACATCTACAGCGATTCATTGAGCAAAACGAAATTCCCTGCATTTGGATTACAAACCATATCCAATATCTTGAGCCAAGCTTTATAAGGCGATTCAAGCTCGTATTAGACGTTCCTACGTTAAGACCAGAAGAAATCGAACAGATAACGCGGCCTTACTATCACGGCTTGAGTGTTTCTTCGTCAGCACGAAAAGTTATTAGTCAAACAGAGAACATTACGCCAGCAATTGTTGCTAACGCAACGCATGTCGCTCACGCTATTAATGCTAAACGTGGTCGCGCAGAAGCTGTAATCGGTCAAGTTGTCGAAGCTTCACTAAGAGCAACCGAGCAATGGCAAAATAAACTTGAGTACAAAAGTGAGCTACCTTTCGAAATGAGCTACTTAAATATTAAGCAGTCAAAGGAGTATCTCAACGAGATAGCGTTTGCACTTAAGCACAACCAGCCAGCGAGAACATTAATTTCAGGTCCTCCAGGAACAGGCAAAACCGCTTTCGCGCACTATTTAACAGAGCAACATGGTAGGAAACTGCTGCGTGTTAAATGCTCTGATATTTTAAGTAAATGGGTGGGTGAAAGTGAGCAAAAGGTGGCTGAGCTATTTCAGCGCGCTCATGATGAGGAGCAAGTCATATTGCTTGATGAAGTGGATAGCTTACTAAGCTCACGTGAAGCGCTCACTGCTCATCACGAACATCAGCTGGTTAATGAGTTCTTAACGCAAATAGAGTGTTTCACACAGCCTTTATTCGCTGCTACTAACTTTTCCGACAAGCTTGATAAAGCCGTGTTACGTCGGTTCGATTTCAAACTTGACTGCCAATACCTTACATCTACTCAAGTAGTAGAGTTGTACAAAAAACTCACTAAAGTTAGAACGCTCAAAGAAGCTGAGACACAAAAGCTATCTTCACTGCGCAACCTTACACCCGGTGATTTCGCTCTATTGGCTCGTCGAAAGAAGTTTCAACCCAAAATTCAAATTCGTGACTTTGCCATCAACCTGTTGGCAGACGAAAACCTGCGCAAGCAGAAACACACACCAATGGGCTTTATTCGCCCTTAACATTTAAAGGTAATCATTATGACTACATCTGTATTGAGTTCGCTCAAGGTTATCGCTCGTCCTGAAATCAAGCAAAAGCCACCGGTATTGAACAAGCGTATGAAGCTAATCAACCGGCTTGAACAGCAAAAAAAGCTCGCCACTTGTATGCTTGAAGGCACACCATTCGTGGCATACAAAGAAAAAACCGTCAAAGATCCAGAAACAGGAGAGCGAATTAAAAAGCGTTGGCAGGCCACCGTTCGTCCTTGGTACTACGACACCGATAACCACTATTTCCTTGAGGTTAAAGTGGGCATAAGAGCAATCGAGTTACAAAAGGGGAAACCAGCCATAGATGTTGGCGATAAAGAAAAGCTTCCCGAGGTCATCGACATTTTGATAAGCGCGGTAGAAAAAGGAGAGCTTGATGAGTTCTTAATATCGCCGCCAAAGACTGAAACCAAGGGGAAAACTCCAGCCAACGCAAAGTTAGCAAAATCGTAGTTAGCCCCCTGCTCTACTCATCAGTTATCGTCCTTAGCGCTTGATTGCGCGAACAACGATAGCGAACCAAGAATCGAGTGCTGTCTATCTTACAAAAGTAAGTCGCACTTACTTAACACTAGCTTTTCAGAAGCATAACGAATAACGCTACTGAAAGCGAAGTAGAAGACATTGCAAACTGTTAGTCAGTTACTTTACTTAGTTGCTTGAAAGCGTCGCACAGACGCACTAGGCAGCGCTCACATTCATATATTTCAATTAGAAGAGTTTTTATCATGCATATTCATTATGAGGGACTCGCTTTGCCTGTCTCAAAGCGATTTGCAAAAGCACTGGTCGATTTACTTGTGCAGCATAGCGTGTCACAAACAAGCGTAACAATTAACTTCAGAGACCCTAATTACTCAGCTGAAAATGGTGGTTTTCACCCTGTAGAGATCCGTTTGGAGAAACGCAATAACGCATGGCACTTTTGCTACGTCACGGATTTTGCCTATATAGGAAATGTCCCCTATGCAGAGCTAGCAAAAGACCTCGACTTTGATTTCGATGCAGGTGTTTTTCAAAACCTGTTCGGTGTGTTTCCTATTGAGCAAGCAACCGATATGTATCAAATATGGGAAGGTAACTTCTTGCATTACTGGCTGGAATTAGATGTTTTCTCGATATCGGTATCCGAGTAGCTACAAAACATAAAAGTGTAAACACATTGGGAAAGCTGACAAACCAAAGGAGGTAATCATGTCGAGATGCTTTTCCAACCACAACATCACTAGCAGGTATGCCGCTTATGTAGTCTTTAAAGGTCGAACGCCGGGAGTTTACAAATCATGGAAAGAAACTAAAGCCTTAGTGAATGGCTACTCAGGAAGCCGTTACCAAGGTTTCGCGTCTATCGAAGAAGCAAAACGCGCCTACAGACGCTTTTTAGACGACGGCAAAATAGTGCTCAAGGCAAAACGCAAAACCAAGCAAAAGAAACCTTTAAAGTCGAATATGGAAAACGTTGATCTTCCTCCTTGGGAATTAGATTAGGCTAAGTGGTCGCGAAGATAGGACGGTACAAAATTATTTGTGTCGTCCCTTTTCCTTTCTGTCTCGTCATTTCAAAGACGGTAGGCAAACTGGAAACAATATCGGTCACTTTTGCTGCACCATAAGTTCTTGGGTCAAAATCAGGTTTTGCACGCTTTAGAAAATTACCGACTGGACTAACATTCACCCAACCATCATCATTCTGATATAACTCCCAAGCTTTAAGCATTGCTGGTATTAGCTCTTCTGCACCATTACCAGCGCTACTTTGCTCCTGTTTAGGTTTACCTGATTTAGAAACCTGACCAGCTTCTAGGTTTTCGGTGAATATAAAGTCATCACAGGCGTTGCGAAATGACACTGGCGTTTTTTTCTCACCTACGCCAAACACAAACTTCTCTGACTCTCTCAAACGTGACGCTAGCTTAGTAAAGTCGCTATCACTGGATACTAAAGCAAATGCGTCTATTTTTTCAGAATAGAGTAAATCCATCGCATCAATAATCATCGACGCATCTGTTGCGTTTTTACCCGTTGTATAAGCAAATTGCTGAATCGGCTGTATGGCTAATTCATTAAGAGGCGTCTTCCAGTTCTTCAACGCATCAATAGACCAGTCCCCGTAGGCACGCTTGATGAGAACATGGCCGTGTGCTGATATCTCATCCAAAATGGCAGAAAGTTTCGACAGCTGAGCGTTATCAGCATCAATTAGTACCGCTACTTTTTTATGTACATCCAAGTCTTTCATCTATTTTTTCCTTAAAAATACTTATTCTGTGTAACGACATTTAGGAAAGGCAGAACAACCTAGAAAGGTATTGCCTGCATGAGCTCCTCGCTTTGCTTGCCGTTCAACAAGATCACTTCCGCACCTAGGGCAAGCGGTCTTTTTTATCTCCTCTACTTTTGGCTCCGCTTGCACATCATGGATAAATGAAAGCAGCTCGTCTCCGTCAATTAGTACAACGGGCTTATCAGAGGCAAAATCTATAGCTTGCTGGGTGAATTTACCCGAACAAATTACAACAACCTTGGCTGCGTTGCTGGCAGTGAGCACGCCAAACATCTCGCGTACCACACTGACACCAACTTTTTGCGCTTTCCATTGTTTGCACTGAACGATGACTCGTTCATCACCTTTCCTAAGCTCTAGGTCAATTCCACCGTCAGCACCAAACCCACCTTCGGTTACTCGATATCCTTGTCTACGGTAGGCTTCTGCAACTAGCTCTTCGAAGTTGCGCCAATGCAGTTGTCTAATGGTCTCAATACTCTTTTGTGCTTCTAATTGCTTGGCCTTGCGTCGAGCATTAAAGAATGAAAATGGAGCGATGAGTAATATGAAAATTGCAAAGTACGGCGCAGGAACAGCGAGCGCCTTACATACCATATTGATTAGCTGATTATCCGTTTCGATAGAAGGCAGTAAATGGCCCATTAACAAATAGGTAATTGCCGATGTTATAACTGAAACCCACCATGGCGCTTTGAAAAGAAGGTCAGCAAAAGATGTGTTTTTTCTGGGCATAATCGAACATCCTTGTTAAATATCAAAAATATATTAACTCAAGCAATATCTTGATTGGGTATTAATTTCAATCGTGTAGTATCGTCTAACAATAGACGGTAGGTTTTTGAGAAATAGGAGAGGTAAACATGGACGTGTTTATCGGCATTGATGTCGCTTGTGCGAAAGATAAGTATTTACCGCTGGTGATTTGCACCAGACAAAATGGACAATTATTGCCGTTTCCATTAGCTAATTACCAAATAAAACCACCTAGAGGGTTGGGAAACGCTCTAACACTGCACGAAAAAGTAAATCAAGCATTTGCAAACGATGTCGCGCGCTACATTGAAACGGTATGCGTCACCTATCAGTTGAATCCTGTTCGTATTGGCATTGACTCACCACTTAGACCAAGAGATAACCGGCTTAAACGCAGGCTCGCGGAACAGGCACTCGATAAGGCAGGCATCAGTTGTTACACAACGCCATCGAGAGACGATTTCGAAGCCATTAAGGCAAAGGGTATTGATCATCTGCGAGCAGATAAGCCAATACAAAACCTGCCACATGCTCATCAAATATTTATGCTATTAGGTTTTGCACTGAACAAGCGGCTAAGCAAAGTAGCTGAGTGCATAGAAGTCTATCCACACGCGACAGTGAAACAATTAGGCGTTGCTGATATCCATAAAAGCAAAGGGAATCAGGCCGAGTTACAATTATCTGCCATGTCGCAATATACGGGTTGGCCGATAACTAACGAAGACTGGGAACAAGCAGCCAACATGTGTCTTGGTCCGATGCACGATAGAGTGGACGCCTATAGTGCCGCATGGGTAGCCAGCTTACCCGAAATGGAGCGCACCTGTTTTGACGACCCTGAGAAAGGCGATGCTATCTGGATACCAAAAGTTAAACCTATAAACGGTATATCTGCAAAGCCGCCGACAAAGCCCATTCCCATAACCAAGAAAAAGCAGTCTGTTTCCACTGTAGACCATCAGCGTGCCTGCCCAGCCTGTCATCAACATGAATTTAAACGATGGCCGTTTGGATGGGACGCGCATGCTGCTCACAAATGCACTGGACTTACAGCGGTCGAGCCTGAGGCAAGAAAAAAGGAGTTTAAGCGTCGGTTTATGAATAGTTAAAGATGTATCTGCTTTACAACCGTCTTAAAATAAACCACACTGAACCAAAGTATAGAAAAGTACACAGGGACGATGCTCGACTCTATCAGCTTTGCTCAAAAACAACGTCTTGCCTATATCGACTTTTGCTTGTTGTTTAAAGGTGCGATTTACCGTCAGGATTTAATTAATCGTTTTCAGGTTGGCTTGTCGGCAGGCTCACGCGATTTCAGCATTTACAAAGAGCTTGGGCCGAATAACCTGTCTTACGATTCGCGAGAAAAGCGTTACTTCCAGACACCTCAGTTCAAACCTGTATTCGAACACGACGCAAGGCGTACCCTAACAAAGCTCGCAAACGATATTTCTGATGGGTTTGATGCAATAGGTGACATCCATTTCCCAGTAGAAGCACCGTCCAGCCTGAATGTACCAGACATCTTTATCGTTGCTCGCCTTGTTCAGGCGATTCTCAATAACAAAGCGGTTAGCGTTATCTATACGTCACTTTCTAGCGGTTCGAATGCCAGAGAACTTGTACCGCACTCTATAGTCGACAATGGCCTACGCTGGCACGTTCGCGCCTTTGACCGAAAGAGTCAAAGCTTCCGAGACTTTGTGTTAACGCGCATTAGCAAGGTAACGATTAAAGACTCGCCTAATGAAGATGAAAGTGCCCAAGCAGATAACGAATGGCAGCGTCTAATTCCACTTCAACTAATACCTCACCCTAAGAATGTTGAACATCCAACCGCGATAGAAATGGATTACGGCATGGAAAACAGGCAACTGCTAATCGAGGTGCGAGCGGCAATGGCTGGCTATCTATTAAGACGTTGGAACGTGGACTGCACCGAACGCGGAACCTTAATTGGACCAGAGTACCAACTTTGGTTATTGAATCGCTTCGCTTTGAACAATGTGCCGAACCTGACAATCGCTCCGGGGTATGAAGCGTGAAGCAGGTCTATATGATCACCTATCCAACAGGCAAGATTTACATAGGTAAAGACTTAATTGGTAGCTTCCGTTACTTCGGCAGCCCTAATATGGATGTCGTGAATGCAGACTTTGAATCGCTTCCTCGAGAACAGCAGTTAGATTATAGCGTTCGCAAACAAATACTTTGGGAGTCTGAAGATTGCAGCGATGCGGAAGTGAATGCAAAAGAAGTAGAGTTTATTAGAAAGTACGAATCTAATAACCCAGAAGTCGGCTATAACCGGTGGCCTAAATACAAGGAGGTAGAATGACAAAGCGAAAAGGAGGTGAATTCTCAAAGTACATTCTTCCTATAGTAGATGTTCTTAAGTCTATAGGCGGCTCTGGTACTTCAAGCGAGGTAACCGATGCCGTTATAGATAAGCTGAGTATTTCAGAAGAAGAACTATCAGAAACTCTAAAAAACGGGTCGTCTAAGGTTAAAAACCAAATAGCCTGGGCGAGAATGTACTTAGTGCGAGCCGGGCTTATCGACTCTTCAAAACGAGGCATTTGGGCGTTAACCGAGGAAGGTTTTGCCTCTGACCTACAGCCCGGCGATGAAATCGCTATTGTGTCTGAGGTGCAAAAGGCAAATAAGACGAAGCCTGAGAAAAGCAAATCATCTACTCAAGATGATGTTACCGATACCGAACCTCACGAAACTGAGCTTTTAGGGTTACTGAAAAGCCTTCATCCAACAGGATTCGAACGCCTTTGTCAGAGACTTCTTCGCGAAGCAGGTTTCGAACAAGTCGTCGTTACAGGGAAAACCGCAGACGGCGGAATAGACGGGCATGGCATCCTCAAAGTCAACCCATTGGTAAGTTTCAACGTTATCTTTCAATGCAAAAGATATAAGGATTCTATCTCGTCACCACAGATACGCGATTTTCGTGGCGCGATGTCAGGACGAGCAGATAAAGGTATTTTCATTACCACAGGTAGGTTCACCGAAGAAGCAAAGAAAGAAGCCAGAAGAGACGGGGCTCAGCCCATTGAGTTGGTAGACGGAGAGTCACTGGTTAATATGTTCGAACAGTTTGAACTTGGCTTGAAGCCTGTCACTACTTACGAAATTGACCATAAATTTTTTAAGGAATTTGCATACAAGGAGGCTCAACCTTGATCCTCCATTGCACCAAGAAGCTTTATGCCAAGTTGCCTGAGAAGGTGAAAGCCATACAGCATCCTGCAACTGCGATAGGCATACAGGCGCAGTGGCTCAATTGGCATGCAAACCTTATTACTATTCAGCGCAGACAGTGTGTCATCGCGGTGCATGATGCGACACGTTTCACGTTGTTTATTCCGTGCCTAACCAAGAAAGATTTCGCAAATCTCGATTGGCATTTTAACGATGTGTTTATTAACACCCTGCTCAAAAGTGATATACCACCTGAACTTGTTAATGTCGCTACGACGAACTACCAACCACTTACGTTCGATACAAACTGTAATCGTTCGGTACAAGGTACGATGAATCAGGTGGCTCAGGAAATTGATTATGGGTTGTATTACAAGAGCACCTCGGTAGCGGATATCAACCCTTACCGATACAGCGCCGATTTAAGCCACAGGCCTTGCAGCGTAAAAGGCCAGAAGGATTACATTTGGCCAGATAGAGAAATGGCTCAGCTACTACAGAAGTTACCAAATACAGATGCCGATAGTGCAGCAAGTATGAACCTGCACTAGTGGCGAATGGAATAAGAATATGGACACAAGCAATGAGTAAAACAACGAAAAAGTCATCAGCTAATAAGAAAGAAATCGTCTTTGAAGAAGCTCTATGGGATGCAGCCAATAAGCTTCGTGGAAGCGTTGAATCAGCAGAATATAAGCACATAGTCCTTAGTCTTATCTTCCTTAAATTCATCAGCGATAAGTTTGAAGCTCAACGAGAAAAGCTCAAAGCAGAAGGCATGGGTGACTATGTTGATATGGTCGAGTTTTATACCAAAGATAATGTGTTCTACTTACCTGAGGAAGCCCGCTGGTCGACAATTCAAAAACAAGCCAAGCAAGATGATGTTGCGGTAAAAATTGACACTGCCTTACATACCGTTGAGAAAACCAACCCTTCGTTAAAAGGCGCATTACCGGACAATTACTTTTCACGTTTATCGCTGGATGTAAGCAAGCTCGCCGCACTTATTGACACCATTAACAACATCAACACCGTTGCCAATGAATGCGACATGAGTGAAGAAGACCTTGTTGGGCGGGTATACGAGTACTTCCTCGGTAAATTTGCCGCAAACGAAGGTAAAGGCGGTGGCGAATTTTATACGCCCAAGTCTGTGGTTACCCTAATCAGCGATATGCTAGAGCCCTACAAAGGCAAGATATATGACCCGTGTTGTGGCTCAGGCGGTATGTTCGTGCAGTCATTAAAGTTTATCGACAGTCATAAGGGCAATCGTAAAGACATCTCTATTTACGGTCAGGAATATACCAACACCACTTATAAACTGGCGAAGATGAACCTAGCGGTTCGCGGTATCTCGGCCAATCTAGGTGACATTGCCGCAGACACGTTCTTTAAGGACCAACACCCAGATCTAAAAGCTGATTACATTATGGCGAATCCACCGTTTAATCAGAAGCAGTGGCGTGGTGACAATGAACTCACCGACGACCCTCGATGGGCAGGCTTTGACGTACCGCCAACAGGTAACGCTAACTATGCGTGGATCATGCACATGATTTCCAAACTTAGTGAGCACGGTACGGCAGGCTTTGTATTAGCGAATGGTTCAATGAGCTCTAACACCAGTGGTGAAGGTGCTATTCGCCAGAAAATCATCGAGAATGACCTAGTCGATTGCATGATTGCGCTTCCCGGTCAGTTGTTTTACACCACACAAATTCCGGTCTGCTTGTGGTTTATCAGCAAGAATAAACGTGAAGACAAAGACCGTGGCTACCGCAACAGGCAAGGCGAAACACTGTTTATCGATGCCCGAGAAATGGGCAGCATGATTAGCCGTGTGCATAAGGAACTAACTACCGAAGATGTCGCTAAAATCGCTAACACTTACCACGCATGGCGACAGGACAACAAATCCATCGCACAGGCACTCGCAGAACAACAAAACGATGCCCCGACAAAAGAGCTGCTGCAAGAACACAAGCAACTTGATGCATATGAAGACGTTGCAGGCTTTTGTAAATCCGCAACCTTAGGCGAAATCAAAGCCAACGATTACGTGTTAACGCCGGGTCGATATGTCGGTGCCGCAGCCATTGAAGATGATGGAATTCCGTTTGAGGCGAAAATGCGTGAGTTAAGCCAAGCTTTATTCAGCCAAATGGAAGAGGCTGAGCAATTGGATCAAGCTATTCGCCAAAATTTAGCGGGGTTGGGATATGCAAAATAACTGGCGAAAAGTGCCCCTGAAAGACTACTGCATAAAAATCGGCAGCGGAGCAACTCCGAGAGGTGGAAGTAGTGTATACAAAGATTCAGGTGAGATATGCTTGATACGCAGCCAAAATATATACAACGAAGGATTTAAACACGACGGCTTGGTTTATATAGACGAAAAAGCAGGAGAGAAGCTTAATAATGTCGTATTAGAACCATTAGATATTCTTCTTAATATTACTGGCGACTCCGTCGCTCGTGTTTGCTTGGTAGATATAAATGTACTTCCAGCTAGAGTTAATCAGCACGTAGCTATTATTCGCCCAAAACCATCAGAGTTTGACGCAAGATTCCTTCGGTACTATTTGGCTTCTCCTTATGCCCAGAAGTTATTGCTAAATTTGGCTAGCGCAGGCGCGACACGGAATGCGCTAACCAAGTCGATGATTGAGGGATTTGAAGTCCCACAGCCAAAATTAGAAATTCAAACTTACATAGCTGACCACTTGGAAACTTTGGACAACAAAATCCAATTAAATCAACAAACCAACCAAACCCTAGAACAAATGGCGCAGGCGTTATTTAAAAGCTGGTTTGTTGATTTTGATCCAGTGGTGGATAACGCATTAGCGGCAGGCAATCCAATACCCGACGAGTTGGACCATCGAGTCGAAGTTCGTAAAAAAGCCCATGCATTACCCGACTTTCAACCTTTGCCTGAAAATATCCGAAACCTATTCCCAAGCGAGTTTGAGCAAACAGGTGAACCTAATGTCGGTATAGATGGATGGATGCCAAAGGGTTGGATTTGTAAGCCTGTATCGCAAGCGTTGATTGTTAATCCAAAAGTCAAACTCTCGAAAGGTGAGGTAGCAAGATTTGCTGACATGAAAGCTATTCCTACTAATGGCTTTCATGTCGAAGATATTATTGAAAAAGAATTTAATGGAGGCGCTAAGTTCCAGCAAAACGACGTGCTACTCGCAAGAATAACTCCATGTCTCGAAAATGGTAAGACCGCGTTAGTCGATTTTCTTAAAAAAGATGAAGTTGGATTTGGCTCCACTGAGTTTATTGTTCTCAGAGGCTGTGGAGCAATCAGTTATCCTTTTGTCGCGTGTTTATCTAGGTTAGATTCGTTTAGACAGCATTGTATTCAAAATATGGTCGGTTCATCTGGACGCCAACGGGTTCAAAATAGCTGTTTTGATAGCTTCTTCCTATCTTTACCAAAAGATGAAAGGTTACTGACCAGTTTTGACCGAGTCTGCAAGCCGATGTTTGAGAAAATGACAGTTTCAGGCACTGAAATAAAAAGTTTGGCAAAGATGAGAGACACATTGCTTCCGAGGCTCATTTCGGGCGAACTGAAGTTAAATAAGGATGTTGCGTAAATGCGTAAAAACCCACTGAGTGACTTGCATGGAATGCTAAACTTAATCAAAGCATCTTCGAATCCTTTCTCCCCAATTGTGGAAGCAATCAACAATTCCTTAGAGTCTATCTTTCAGCTAGAAGATGGCAAAGAAAGAGAAATAGCGATTAATCTGCACTTTAATGATCAAGATGAAAACTCGAAAATTTTAGACTTTATCGAGATATCCGATTCGGGCGTAGGCTTTAATGATGAGTCGTTTTATAGATATGAAAGGCTATTAGATAAGTCGAAAGGTTTTAATAATAGAGGCTCTGGAAGGCTTCAATATTTACACCGTTTTGGTGAAGTGTCATTTCGTAGTATTTATTACCAAGGTGATGGTTGTTATTTGAGAAAGTTTAGTAGTAATAAAGAAAGCTTCATTTATGATGATTCTTCTCCAATAAAAGTTGAATCTGAGCAACCATTTACTACTTTAACTTTGAAGCATTTGAGGAATCATAAACAAGACCAAGCTGCCTATTCTGGATTGAAGTTTAGTAGTTTTATTTCTTGGATAAAGTCCCAGTTTGCTCTTCGCGCTTATTTGGAAAGGAGCAAGGGAAAGTTATTTCCAAAAATTAAAGTTAAGTTTTCGTACCAAATAGCACAATCAGAAGAGGTGACGATTAATCCAGATAATCTTCCTGCGCCAAGTGACCAAGGAAGCTTTGAAGTTAATTATCAAGAACCGTTCGATGATAAAGGTAAAATCGGTTGGCGAAATGCCAAAGATTTAGAACCTGAAAGGTTTAAATGGTGTGTTTTTACATTTCCAGCAGATGAGATCGATATTCATGGTGCGTTTCTGTGCAGCAAAGACATTCCCGTAGAGGAAGTCAAAAATCCCGTTCTAAGAAAGAGTAATGGGTATCTTGGAAATAAGATGGTTACTGCGTTTTTTGGCGACTATTTAGACAACCCTGATAATGTGAATCACGCTGTAGATTCATTTGTTATTCCACATAAATCGTCTGTTAAAGAAATCTCAAGTTCATTGTTTGGGAGTGAGGCGGCGGTATACCTTGATGACATCAAAGAGCAAGCAAACAAACAACTTAAGTTTATATACAAGGAGGTGGAGAAAGCGCAGGAGAGCACAGAAAGAAAAGTGATGTCGCTGGCAAGAGAATTGGGAATATCTAAACACATTGCATTGAGTGTCAAAAAGTTAGTAAAGCTTACAGACGATGATGAAACCATAGTAAAAAACTTGCACATTGAAGAAGCAAAATATGTTGCAGATAAAAGTAACGAGGCGAGGAAGGTCCTAGATCAGTTAAACAATATGGATCCGACAGATTCTGCTTATCAAGACGAACTCGAAGAGAAGACAGCTGAATTGTCTTCCTTGATTGATGCACAAAACAAAGAAGAACTCTCAAAATATGTCGTCAGGCGCGAGTTGGTTGCGAATTTGTTAGACAAAATATTGAAGCAAGACTTGGTTATTCAGTCAAAGCCTCTTTCCGGTGGTAAAAAGCGAAGAGATAAAGAAGGCTTTGTACATGATCTGATTTTCAAACGGAAATCTGCGGGCAAGCTTAATGATCTTTGGATATTTGATGAAGAGTTTGTTCATTTTGATGGTTGTTCAGATATGCCTCTAAATGAGATCAAGTCGGAGTCAGGTGAATATTTGCTTAAGGATATTCCGAAAGAAGAAATCTCAAAGTATCAGCTAAAAATTACAAAGCGCCCAGATATCTTCATATTTGCGAAGGAAGGCAAGTGCGTACTGATCGAGTTCAAGGCGCCAGATGTAACGCTTACTGACTATATGCACCAGACTCCGAATTACTGCACATTAATTGCAAATTACAGCGTCCATAAGATAGAAAAGTTTTATTGTTATCTAGTGGGAGAGACGTATAGCAAAATTGATGTACCTGCCGAATATGAAGAAACCGTGCATGGATCTTGGTTAAGAGAAAAGATACGAATCATCCATCCTGAAACACGAGAGCGTATAGCTTGGGCACAACAGGAAATAGTTAAGCTATCGGAAATAGCTGCGCGGGCACATCGTAGAAATAGAAATTTTGCTGAGAAGCTTGGGGTTGATGCTTTTATAGATAAGGAGAAATAAAAGGAGTTATGGATTGAAGTTTACTGAAGCTCAATTAGAAGCGGCAATTATCGAATTGCTAGAAGGACAGGGATATCCTTATGTGCCTGGTAATCAGATTGCACGTGCGCCTACCGACGTTATTATCAAAGATGATCTGCGTACGTTTTTAGCCAAGCGGTATGCCAATGATGATATTACAAGTGGTGAAATTGATAGCATCATACGCCAGATTGAACTTCTGCCTGCCAGTGACCTTTTTGAGAGCAATAAAACCTTTTGTAAGTGGTTAAGTGATGGTTTTCTGCTTAAGCGAGAAGCAAGTAGTGAAGCAGGTAAAGCCTCCCAGAAAGACTTGTATATTCAGCTTATTGATTACAATAACGTGGTCGAGTCACTGCTTCCAGCATTACTAAATGATAAGTACGAAACTAACCTTATAGAAAACAGTCATCAACAAAAAGTGGCCGAGCAACACCCTGAATTCGAAACGGTAGCGTCAGCCACTAAAGACAGCAATATCTATAAAATCGTTAATCAGCTTGAGATTGAAGGTGCTGAAGGCGAGCTTCGTATCCCTGACGGTATTCTTTATATCAATGGCTTACCTATCGTGGTGTTTGAGTTTAAAAGTGCGATTCGTGGTGAAGAAGCCAGTATTCACGATGCCTACGTGCAACTTACAACGCGATACCGCAGAGACATCCCCCAGTTGTTTATCTACAACGCGCTTTGCGTAATAAGCGATGGCGTTAATAACAAGATGGGTAGTTTGTTTGCACCTTATGACTTCTTCTATGCATGGCGAAAGGTGACAGGTAACGAGTCGATTGAAAAAGACGGCATCAGCTCGTTGCATACGCTGTTGGAAGGCTTATTTGATAAAGCGCGGCTTCGCGATGTCATACGTAACTTCGTATTCTTTCCAGACACCTCAAAACATGAAGTGAAAATTGTCTGTCGCTATCCGCAGTATTACGCCGCCAGAAAGTTATACCAAAACATTAAAGACCACCGTAAGCCAATAGGCGACGGTAAAGGCGGTACTTACTTTGGGGCAACGGGATGCGGTAAGAGCTTTACCATGCAGTTTCTAACCCGCTTGTTGATGAAAAGTGTTGAGTTTGAAAGCCCAACCATTGTGCTGATTACAGACAGAACAGACTTGGACGACCAGCTCTCCCAACAGTTTACCAATGCCAAAAGTTATATTGGCGATCAGACTGTAGAGTCGGTAGAAAGTCGTTCTGATTTGCGTGCTAAATTACAAGGTCGCAACAGCGGCGGTGTGTTCTTAACCACCATCCATAAATTCACCGAAGATACCCAGCTATTGACTGAGCGATGCAATGTGATTTGTATTTCAGATGAGGCACATCGTAGTCAGACTAATCTGGATCAGAAACTTCGCATAGTGGATAAAGGCCCTAACGCAGGTGTTAAACGTACTTTCGGCTTTGCCAAGTATTTGCATGACTCGTTGCCAAATGCCACCTACGTTGGTTTTACAGGCACACCGGTAGACGCCACCTTGGATGTGTTCGGTCAGGTAGTCGACAGCTATACCATGACAGAGTCTGTCAAAGACGAGATCACCGTTCGTATTGTGTATGAAGGTCGAGCCGCCAAAGTGGTATTGAATAACGCCAAATTAGAAGAAATAGAAGCTTATTATCAGCAATGCGCCGAAGACGGTAGCAACGAACACCAGATTGAGGAAAGTAAGAAAGCTTCAGCGAACATGACGGCTATTTTAGGTGATCCTGACCGTATTGAAGCTCTGGCGAAAGATTTTGTGGCGCATTATGAACAGCGACTATTGGAAGGCTCAACCATCAAAGGCAAAGCCATGTTCGTGTGCAGTAGCCGCGAAATCGCTTGGCAGTTCTATCAAGCACTGAAAGACATAAAGCCTGAATGGTTTGAAGTATTAGAGTGCGAAGCAGGAGCAACACTGACTGAACAAGAAAAGAAAAAGATTAAGCCAATAGAGCGGGTAAAAATGGTAATGACCCGTGGTAAGGACGACCCTAAAGTATTGTGGGATCTACTCGGTACTAAGGAAGACCGTAAAGAACTTGATCGTCAATTCAAAAATGAAAAGTCCAATTTCAAAATCGCCATTGTAGTGGATATGTGGTTAACCGGCTTCGATGTACCATTCCTCGACACGATTTACATAGACAAACCCATACAGCGCCACAACCTGATCCAGACTATATCTCGTGTAAACCGCAAATACGAAGGCAAAGACAAGGGGTTAGTCGTTGATTACATCGGTATAAAAAGCCAAATGAATAAAGCCTTGGCTCAATATGCCAAGACAGATGAAACCAATTTTGAAGATATCGCCCAGTCTGTCGTAGTGGTGAAAGACCATTTAAACCTTCTTGCTAAGCTGACCCATGGCTTTGATGCCAGCGACTATTTCACTGGCAAACCTATTGCTCAATTAAACTGTTTGAATAATGCAGCAGAGTCCGTGCTACAAACCAAAAAGCTAGAGCATCGCTTCATGGCATTGGTGAAACGATTGAAAGCCGCTTATGACGTTTGCTGTGGTAGCGAAAAACTTAACCAAAAAGAACGAGACCTGATCCATTTCTACCTTGCTGTGCGCTCTATCGTCTATAAGCTAAGCAAGGGCAATGCGCCAGATACCGCGCAGATGAATGCCAAGGTGCGCGAAATGATTACCGAGGCATTAAAGGCTGATGGCGTAGAAGAAATCTTCAAGCTTGGACAAGGCCAAGATGGCATAGATATCTTCGACGATGATTACCTTGCCAAGATAGAAAAGATAAAGCTGCCTCATACCAAAATACAGTTACTTCAGCAGATGCTGGCAAAAGCCTTGGGCGAGTTCAAAAAGGTTAATAAAACTAAAGCGTTTGATTTCTCAGAGCGATTTAAATCACTGGTCGAAAAATATAACGAGCGAAAAGAAGAAGACGTGCTGGTGAGCAATGTTCTGGAAGATTTTTCAGACGAAATCATCAACATGTACAACGACCTCAGAACCGAAATGAACTCCTTTGAAGACATGGGTATCAACTTCGAGGAAAAAGCGTTTTACGACATCCTGCTTGCCTTAGCCGCCAAATATGACTTCAACTACCCCGAAGATAAATTACTAGAGCTAGCAAAGGCCGTGAAGAACGTAGTCGATGACAAAGCAAAGTATACGGACTGGAGTCAGCGCGACGATATTAAAGCCGAGTTAAAAGTGGATTTAATCATTCTACTCGCCAAGCACGGCTACCCACCAGTAGACCGCGATGAGGTGTATAAGGAAATCTTCGAACAGGCGGAGAACTTTAAAAAGAATAGGGAGAAGGCATGAGCAACAAGACACGAGTAGACATGATCATCGAAACTTTGCGTGATCATAAAGGTGAAAAACTGACGGCACGTGAGCTAGCCAAGCTTTTTCTCGAACGCTATCCAGCTGAAATGGCTGAGAAGATGAAGAACCCCAACTACGCCAATGACGAAGAGCTTATCGCACAACTGGCGGCAGAAGTTGGAGGTCAAAGGACACGTCGTGCCAAAGAGAAGTGCATCAATATTAAAACTCGAGAAAAACCGAGACCGCGTTTGTATTACTGGGATGATAATCCTGATGTTGAAAGTAAAAACGAGGTGGATGATGAGCTGCACGAAGCGGAAGAGCTTAAACTAAAGGAACACGACCTATATCCCATACTTATCGAGTTTTTAAATAAAGATATGGGTCTATACTGCCATCGTATTGATGAAAAAACGTCGAAGAACAGCCAAGGCGCAGGCGGTAATCATTGGCTACATCCTGACATTGTAGCTATGGAGCCATTAGATAAGAGTTGGTCTCAAGCTGTAAAAACATGCGTGAGATTCGGTAACGACAAATCAGTAAGGCTCTGGTCCTTTGAAGTAAAAAAAGAACTTACCCGTGCAAATGTTAGGAAGTGCTTTTTCCAAGCGGTCTCTAACTCAAGCTGGGCGAATTTCGGTTATTTAGTTGCAACCGGCATTTCAGATGGCGTTGAGCCTGAGCTGCAAATGCTCTGTTCACTTCATGGAATAGGTATTCTGTTGTTGGATGTCGGAGATTTATACAATAGCCAAATTCTTATTCCGGCAAAGGAAAAGTCAGATATTGATTGGGTATCAGCTAACCGTATCGTAGAAGAGAACCCCGATTTTATGAATTACATCAAACAGGTAGGGATTTATCATCAAACGGGTGAATTGATTCCTAGTGTTTGGAATAGGTAGTGTTTATGTTTTATCAAAACAAAGAATTAACAAACTAATAAATTAATAGTCGAAGCTGAGGTATCAAATGCAAGAAAGTCGCAGAGTTATAGGATATTACGAGCGAGCAATTAGAACTTACAATGATGAAGGAGACAAACCAAGAAAAGGTTTTTTGAGAGTTTTATTTGAAGAGATAGATGGTAAGCTTCGAAAGATAAATGAATATGAACACTTTGATGATTCGGCAAAAATCTTTCAACAGGATGGTTTTGGGGAGTGCCAAGATCGTTATCTAAAAAAAGTGGTTAGAATTAATGCTATAAAAAATAGTAATGCTGATAAGGAAGGTCAGACAGAGTACGTAACATTTAAAAATAATATCTCTGAGTGTGACCCATTCGAATTGGTAAGCTTTCTTGATATACCATTACCAGACCAGCTAAACCTTGACGTTTCTCTAGGTTCTTTACCTCACACAAAGTACTTTTTCGTTTTAGACTCTGGTATTGCATACGGGCCGTTTAGGTCCGAGATAAGTAAAAAAACACTTGAAAACATTCAAAAAGACTCAAGTTTTAACGGACCCTTTGAGATAACTCTTATTCCAGCAAGAGGGAAAGAGTATGGTTTCAATCGAATAAGAGATAGCTATATAGCAAGTTTTTCTCTTTCAGACTTACGCTCTGAAGCTCCCGACGCTTTGCACGATTTCAATCAAGAACTTTACCTATCCGACATCGCTGCGTTAAAGCGTATACAAGCAAAAGTGAATGAGTACTCGTTTGTTACCAAAGGTGACGTAATCGGCTATTTAAAACAGCTTTCGGACAAGAGAATTTTGCCTAAAGCGTCACTGACAATTATTAAAAAGCAGCTTCAGTCTCAAAACCTAGTCTTTACTCCAGAAGGTAAAGAAATTATTTCACAAATAGTTAAAGATGCCCATGAGAGAGACGAGTGGCTTGCAGCTCTTATTGACGTTATCAACAACGATTCAATCGGGGTATCTCTGTTAGAAAAGTATGTCGAGAAAGAGAAGCAAAAATATATTGAGGAAGTCTGGGAAAACGAGGCCGCCAGAAAATATAAGGAAGCTAGCGAGAGAGTTGAGGCTATTAAACAAGAGTTAGCCAAGCATGAAAAGCTTTTGCAACAAAAGCAGCAAGAAGTTACAAATGCGCAAACTCGTCTGGATATAATTATAGAGAAAGAAAACAACACAGATGAAATAACTCAACATATTCAATCGCAAAGAGAAGCTATCGATAAAGAGTTGCTCTCGAAAAAGACTGAATTGGAAAAGTTGACCGAAAAGCTTCAAAAGTATACTAAATATGAATCAATTGAGGCTGCAATAAAGAAAGTTGAAAGTACGCTCGATGTTTTGGAGGAGCGAAAATTTAAGCTTACCGGCGCTGTTGACAATGTAAAGAGCCAACTGAACTTAGCTGAACAAGATTTGCAATCAAAATTACGTGAATTGGTTCCCTATGTATCAACAATAATTCAGGCTCCAATCTCTTCCGATTCCGAGTATTCATCCTTCAAGCATAGCCAAGAAATAAAGCATGAAGTCATTGCAGATATAGAGACTGCGCAATCGTTAATTTCAAATATAATTAATACAATAGCGGCATCATATTACGAAAGTTATGGCCGTTCATACTCAAATGCATTTATTGCATCTGTGTTGGTAGCATTCTTTCAATCATTCATATCGGTATTTGCTGGGCCGCCTGGGTTAGGTAAAACCTCCTTTATAAGGTTATTGCGAGAAATTTTAAAGCTAGATGAGCGTTTCCTTGAAGTATCAGTCAGTAGAAGCTGGGTATCTGAGCGAGAATTCATCGGATTTTATAACTCGTTAAGCGGCTCCTTCTCTCCTTCTGCGTCTGGCTCATACCAGTTTTTAAAAGGGATAGGCGATGATTTATCAGAGCAAGACACTTCTAGTATCTTATTGCTCGATGAAGCAAACCTGTCTCCTATTGAACACTATGCGGCTAGTTTGCTGAATATCGCAGATAAAGAATCCGACAAAATTATTAGGCTTACAAATGAAGAGCTGAAAATACCAGAGACCTTGCGAGTGTTGGCGACCATAAACCATGATATGACGACAGAACCATTATCTGATCGATTGCTGGATAGGGCTCCAGTAATTCCTTTTGAGTTACTTTATGATGATGAATCAGATTTTTCCTCAGATACAGTTGATCTGAAGTTTTCGTATGGGTTGATGGACCAGCTATTCGGAAATAACTCATTTCTTAAAAGAAATGAAGCTGGTTTAGATGGTGAGGTACCAGAACTATTGGGCAGTGTAATAGAATTGTTAGGTTCAAACGACCCCATGCTTGGTAAGCCTTTTGTTCAAAGTAAACGAAAGCAAGAAAAAGTTTCTAACTATGTATCAGTTTTGACTACGGTGCTAGCTGCTTCATGCAATCTCACAACAAAGCAAGCATCCTTGCAGGCTGTAGACTTTACCGTGCTTTATTTCCTACTGCCAAAGATTAATGGATCTGGTTTTGGTACAAAGAACCGTCTTGAGAAACTCCAGACTCTAATCGATCAGTACAATATTCCAAGGTCCAAAGCGAAAATCAATGATATGTTGGCTAGGGGTGAGCAAAACCTAGATACGTTTAACTTTTTCCATTATTAAGGAAGAGTTATGCGAGTAATGGAGATAACTCTCAAACGAGATAGTAGATATGAATCCTTGCTGCCAGCTGAACAAGATGTATTAGCAATCAGCGAAAAAGAAAATGTGACAATACAGATCGAAGTTGATCAACCAGGAAACTATGCAGTCAATATAGGTGATTACCAAGCAGCGATGTCTTTCGTTAGTATGAGAGAGTCCAACTACCTTTACGAAACTAAGAAAGATATGTGTTTCCGTAATTTTGTAGGGATTGCTCACATGCGGCGTTTTTCAAGGTAGTTGTCGCCTGAGCTGTTAAGCAGCTTCTTTTTTGTTCTCTGGGTTTAATTTCACATCACCGATTTCCTCCCAGTTTCTAATACCCTTTGACCAGCGG
>Ga0207987_1000108_pt1 | contig 26092 bp, 22 predicted proteins | sample ETNtaG_19_FD_185768 | JGI IMG/M metagenome (GOLD analysis project Ga0207987, IMG submission 185768) | Marine microbial and viral communities from oxygen minimum zone, Eastern Pacific Ocean - ETNP201302PF86A (SPAdes) (version 2) | ecosystem: Environmental > Aquatic > Marine > Oceanic ...
GCCAATTTCGGCATTGGTTCCGACCGGGACCGTCGATTTGGTCACGACAACCGTCTTCGGATCTGCCTTCTGGGCAATTTCCTGTGCCGCTGCATAGACGTAAGTGAGGTCCGCATGTCCGTCTCCTCGCCGAGCCGGGGTGCCCACCGCGATGAAGATCGCGCTGGCCCCCTTCACCGCGGCGCCGAGGTCCGCGCTGAAACGCAAGCGATCTTCGGCAATGTTCCGTGCCATCATTTCCTCGAGCCCTGGCTCGAATATCGGGGACACTCCGGCTTTCAGCTTTGACAGGCGGGTTTCGTCGACATCGACACAGACGACCTCATGTCCGAGTTCAGCAAAGCAAACGCCGGAGACGAGACCGACATATCCGGCCCCGATCATCGTTATTCTCATGGCGGAATTTATTCCTCTTTGGATATCAGTTCCGTCATGAAATCGGTTCAAAAGAGCCGCGGCAGAAGCAATCAATGGCTGCCACGGCAAGCTTTCTTGAAGCAAGGAAAGCCCCGCCGCTCGTCATCGGCAGGGACTTTCTCGACTACATTGAATGCGGAACCTCAGGCGGCGTCACTTCGCGTTGCAGAACGCAAATAGCTCAACAGGTTCTCCGGGGAGCTCTCGCCATAGGGGTCCTCGGGGTGATTGTCGCAAAGACCCGGCTCCTCGAACCATGCCTCGACGACCCCGTCGTCGATCACTGCCGCATAGCGCCAGGAGCGAAGACCGAAGCCAAGGTTGTCCTTGCGCACCAGCATGCCAACCCGGCGCGTGAACTCACCAGATCCGTCAGGGATCACCTCGACATTCTCGAGGCCCTGCGCCCGCGCCCACTGGTTCATCACGAAGGCATCGTTGACTGACATGCAGTAGATCGCATCGATCCCCTGCTCCTTGAATGCTTCGAAATTCTTCTCGAAACCAGGAAGCTGGTAGGTCGAGCAAGTCGGGGTGAAGGCTCCCGGCAAAGAAAAAAGAACCACACGCCTGCCGGCGAAGTAGGACGCTGTATCGCGATCCTCCCAGCGAAACGGGTTCGGGCCTTCCACAGCCTCATCGCGCACGCGTGTGCGGAATGTCACATCGGGAAGTTTGAAGCCTTGATTCATCGAAAATCTCCTGCATTTCATCGGGTCTGAGCGCGGGAATTAGGTGCGCCCGGCCCGTTCTGCAACGCCCACCCCGATCCTGAAAACGAAAAGGGCGCCAGTCAGAACCACTGACCGGCGCCCCTCGAAAAGCCATATACTCGGCGTGTTATGCAGCAGTTGCCGCTACAATCGGCTGCGGGCTCTGACCCGCACTCTGCGCGACCATCTCGTGGACTTCACGCCCGGGGATGGTCTCACGCTCAAGCAGGAGCTCGGTGAGCTCATCCAGAACTTCGCGATGATCAGAAAGCATCTTCACCACCGTGTCCTGTCCGTTTTCGATGATCTTCTTGATCACCGGCAGGGGTGAATTCGACATGTCGAAAAGCACCGGGTCATTGGGGTTGATCTCGACGAAGCCCAACTCGGACATGCCGTAGGTCGTCACCATCGCCCGCGCGACGCGCGTGGCCTGCTGGATATCCGATGCAGCACCGGTGGTGACCTGCTCGGCGCCGAAGACCAGGCGCTCGGCCTCACGCCCCGCCACAGCGACCTGGATGCGCGCCTTCAGGCGAGCAAGCGTCTCGAAGGAGCGATCGCGGTTCGGGGCCTGCATCACGAAGCCCGCGGCCGGGCCCTGAGGGGCGATCGTCACCTTCTCGATCGGATCGGCCTCCGGATTCAGAGCGGCGATCAGCGCATGCCCCGCCTCGTGCACCGCGGTCAGACGGCGCTCATCCTCGTCGAGACGTGTCTCCGACGAGCCGCGCGGCAGCAGCAAGCGGTCACGACCGAAGGCGAAGTCCTCCGCGGTGACCTTGTCGCGCCCTGCGCGGCCGGCAGCCAAGGCAGCCTCATTGACCAGGTTCTCAAGCTCCGCGCCCGAGAAGCCATAGGTCGTGGCAGCAATCGCCCGGAGATCGATCTCGTCCGCGAGCGGCACCTTCGCCGAATGAACCTTCAGGATCGCCTCACGCCCACCGATATCGGGCAGACGCATCGTGATACGGCGGTCAATACGGCCCGGCCGGGTCAATGCCGGATCGAGCAATTCGGCGCGGTTCGTAGCTGCAATGAGAAAGATGCCGTCGCGGGACTCGAAGCCATCGAGTTCAGTGAGGAGCGTATTCAGCGTGTTCTCTTTCTCGCTGTCTACGGAATCTCCGCGGCCACCGCCACGTGCACGGCCGACGGAATCGAACTCGTCCATGAAGATGATGCAGGGCGCATTCTTGCGCGCCTCGCGGAAGACCGAGCGCACGCGCTTTGCGCCCATGCCGACGAACATCTGTGTCATCGTTGTGGAGTCGACCTTCATGAAGGCCACGCCTGCTTCCTTGGCCATGGCGCGCGCCAGCAGCGTCTTGCCCGTGCCCGGAGGGCCATCAAGGAGCAAGCCACGCGGCATGCGTCCGCCCAGGCCGGACGCCTTCTCGGGCTCGCGCATGAAAGCGATGATCTCTTCGACATCAGCGCGGGCCACATCGATCCCGGCCACATCGTCGAGACCGGTTTTCAGGTCGTCAGCCTTGACGATTTCATGACCCTGCGATCCCGGAAGGCCGCCCCGCAGCATGGAGAAGAGAAACACGCCGATCAGGCCGAAAAAGATGACCCGGAAGACCAGATCCATAACGAGGAACCAGGTCGCGTCGCCGCTGTCCTCGTAGATCTGGATGTCGAAGCTTGAAACCTCGGCCTGCTTTTCCGCGAACTCGGAGTTTCCCGAGGAGATCTCGGCAACGACGACAGCCAGTTCCGGCTCGGTCCGGGCCGGAGCCTCCCCTTCTTCTTTTTCGGCTTCTGCCTCACGTTCGGCCTTGGCTTCGAACGCCTCCTCCAGCGCCTCCGCATCATCGCCCGCGCCCTTGAGCCGCTCGATGTAAACCTTCCCGCCGATCACCGCCGCCCGGCGGTCGTCGCCGGGCTCAGCCAGCAGAGAAACGGCCTGCGAAAGAGATACCTCTTCAGAGTGTCCGACTGCCGCATAGGGCCATTCGGGCTGCTCCTCTGTGAGCTTCAAGTAAGTGCCCAGTGCTGCAAGAGCGACCGCCACAATGGCCGCGGCGATATGAGCGAATAGCTTCTTCTTATCTGACATCATCGTCCCCAATGTTTGATGCAGAAACGATGGGTTCACCCTGAAGCGCACGGAAATTTCCGCGCGACATTCACGAAGAAAAATTTGGCGACAAGGCCGGGTCTTGTTCGGGCAGGAGAGGATTGGCTTCCCCTTTCATGAGGGAAGCCAATCTTCCTCCTGCCCATATCCGGAGACGCGACATGCTGCCTGCAAGCCCCAGAAAGACCATCTATGACGGCGCACCGAGCGTCGAAGAGAAAATCAAGCCCGGCAGCTGGTGGCGCCTGGCATCTGAAGATCACCCGCTGCGCGAAAGCCCCGCCCCGGATCACGGATTGATCCTTATGGTGCAGGAAGTGCGCGTCATTGACGGCGAGATCCATACCATTGTGTTGCATCCGCATCCGATCTGGAGAGGTTACGCCCCCACCGGTCTCAAGATGTTGCTCGAGGACTTTCTGCGAAACTTCGCTCCAGAACCTGACGGTGAAAATCTCCGCGAGATCGAAATCGCAGCCGTGATGGCTCGCGTGCAGGAAATCTCTGTTGAGATGAAGACCCCACCAGACCCCATACTGCTGCTCGAAAGACAGAAAGAGAAGGAAACGGCGAAGGCCGCGGCAAACGCTCCTGAGCCCAACTCTGACGAGGCTGGCCTGCCGGCTGTCACCGGCGGGACGGAAGTGCCTGCCGCTCTCCTGCCGTCGCGGGACGTTGTGGAAGCTCAGCGTGCCATCGAGAACCGTATTGCGGCTTTCGAAGCGCAGAAGAACTGGATCACCGGAAAGACCAACGAACTCAAGGGTGAGATGGATCTCGTGGCCGGCTATCAGATGGAGAAAGTCAACACGACGCTGGCATCGATCTCCGAGGAGACGAGCCGCGCCGAGAGTCTTTTGCAGAACGTTCAGACGATGCGTCTCTTCCTCGGAGAGGACATGAGCGTAACCCCCTTGCTCGACGGCAAGGGTGCCGATGCTGATGAGCCTTTGACGCTGATGCAGCGGATGCTCTTCCTGGATGAGGAAATCGTCATCAACGACCTGCTTGAGGGTTTCTCGGATGACCATATGGACCCCGAGAACCTCACCGATCTCTTCTCCAAGGATTTCTCCCTGGTAGAGCGCATGCTGCCCTACCCGCGCTGTGCGGCCATCGTGCGTGTGCGCCGCAATCACCGGGAATTCAACACCGACGGTCTATCGATCGTTGAGCTCTTCGGACTGATCGAGGTCGCCCAGGCCGACATGCGCGTGCATATCCTGGTGCGTGATGGAGAGCGGCTCAACATGATCACCGCGGACGAGACAACCTCGGGCGCCGAGCGCTTCTTCCCTTCGCGCTCGGAGATCGACGCGCTCTTCAAGACGCGCTCCTATTTCGGCCGGGAGTCTACCGAGATCCTTCCGGACAATGTCGAATACTCGGACGCTCGCGCCGAGCATGACAAGCGCGCTCTCTTCTACAAGAGGTTTCTCATCCTCATGTGGGGCGTTCATGAGCGCACCCACACCTTCGGCCCCTTCATGCAGAAGGGCGCCAACTGGTTGAGCCTCACCACGCACTCCGAGCGGTTCCGGTTCATTCATGATGAGGAAGAGGTCCTCACTGATGGCCGCCCAATGATAGGCGCCTATGTCGACGCTGCCAACGCGGCGATGGGTCCGGGCTCGCGCGTCCTTGCCTACTGGAACAAGACGATCGACGGAACCAATGCCCCGGCGCTCGCAAGCGAGAGCGACTACCGTCGCCAGTGGAAGTTCGGAGTGGATGTTGCCGAACCGATCTCCCTGTCCTTCGTTCAGGCCGATGGCGCGAACCTCGTGGCACGCGCTCCTGCGAAGCGCTCCGGCTACAGGGTCAAGGAACGTCAGTTCGAGGCCAAGGTCGTCGTCAAGCGGCCCCTGCCGGCGCGCGACGGGCGTCCTGACACCCTTCTCAGCGCCTGGGTAGCCGAAGGTCTGCTTTGCCTCGACAGGGTTACGCTCGAGGACATCGACTACTACGCCAACAGTCGCGCCGCGCGCGTTTCATACCTCCAGTATGCGCATCTTCTCACCAAGGCGCGCGAGATTCTGCGCGCGGAAGCTCAGATCGCCGGGGACCTGCTCGATGGTCTTCGTGATGCCGGGCACGACTTCGACGAAGCAGCGATGCAGCGTGCGTTGCCCCTCTGGCGTGCCGCCAACAAGTGGGGATGGCCCGAGAAGGAAACACAGGTAAAGGTGCTTCTCAAGCTGGCTGAGCGCTTCAAGGATGAGGCTGCCGTCAAAGCACTTATCGAGAACCAGTCCGACATGCTCTGGGGTGGCCTGCGTGCCAATGGCGATGTCTTCGTGGTTTGCGACGGTCTCAATGCCGCGCTTCCCGATGGCACTGCTCTACCCTGGTTGGAGGAACGGATCATCTCGAACATTCAGACCGGTGCAGTTAAACGACGCTCTACGCGCAGCTGGATTGAGAACGAAGAGATCAGCGAGCTTACCCTGGTGCAATGCGACAGCGCTCGGACACAGTTTCTGTCTCGCTGCGCGCCCTCGCAAACCATCACGCTCAGCTGGAAGGATGAGCAGCTGACGATCGACGCATGGCGCTGCCCGCGCGGCCTTTTCGATGCTGCCAATGAAGCAGCGCTTGCCGACACGGTCGCGAATACTTCAACGGCCGATCTGGTTCGGGGACTTGTTGATAACGAAGACCCCGAGGTCATGCGTGATTGGCTGCGCCAGGTCTTCGCCAGCTACCGTGCACCGAAGAACCGCGTGGAGCTTCAAACGCTCAAGGGCTCGCTCGCGTTTGCCTGGGCTGTCGACTATGACCTCATGCCTCGGGCCTGGGTGATCGATGTCGAAATCGACATGCTGGAACTTGCAGCCATGCACGGCGAGGAAGATCTGCTTCTTGAGCAGATGAAACGTGTCTATGCTCAGCCGCAGAAAGTTCTTCGGCGGACCATGGCAGATCCACGCCCCGTGCGTATCTTCGCGCGCCGCCTCGGCCTCCAGTCGAACCTCGCGAGGAAATGGCAGGCAACCCCCTGTCTGTCTTTCGAGCAGGTCGAAGCCCGGTTGATGTGCTACGAGGATCACCTGCGCGGCAATCCGGACATTGGCTGGAAAGACGCGCTCGCATCCACCTTCGCCAAGAAGGATGAGCGCTTCGGCAAGTCACCCTTCGAGTATCGCGGGGCGTCTCTCGATAGCATCCAGGATGCAGCAAGCCGCATCGGGGTGATGATGAGCCCGGCCTCAGAGGCCATTCTTCCCCGGCTCTACGAGATGTCGCGGAAGGGCTGAGGCCATCAGCTCGCCATAAGGAAGAAAGATCCGCCCCGACCTCTCATCGAGGTCGGGGCGCTTTCATGTCGCCATGATCAGCCAGGAAGCAGGCAAGCACTGGAGCACTCCCGGCCGCCGGTGCTCGCACCAACCTCCCTGCGATGCGAGGTTGGTCCGATCTCCTCGCGACAGCCCGTAAGGAGTGAAGAATGGCCCAGGCAGAAACCCTCGTTCGCGTGAACATCCCCGAGATCGCCACCAAGCAGCTGCGCTTTCGCCGCAACGGCGAGCGTCGCATCCTGACCATCAGCTCCAACCTTCTGGCGCTCTTTGGCTTCGAGAAGGGCGATGCCGTGATCGAAGAAAGCCTCGGCAATGGCCGCGGCATCGAAATTCGGCGGGTGCAAGATGATCTCACCCTCGTCGGACGCGTCAAGCGCGTCTATGCGCGGACCTATAAGCAGCGCCGCAACAACCCTCTCGAGCACCAGATCGAAGTCTCAAGCCAGAAGCTGCTCGATGCGTCCTTCCCCAAGGGCTGCACGCGCGTGCACATCCAATTCAAGAAGGGCTGCATTCGGGTAACGCCGATCAGCTCGGTTGCCGAGCGTGCCGCCGCCAATGCCCAGCGCGCCGAGCCCGGCAGCGTCTTCGCCGCTCTCACCTCCGGTGTCGATCTTGCTTCCATGCGCGCCGAGGGCTTCAACATTTCCGCCGTCCTCGAGTGGCGCCCACCGGCATCCCGCGATCGCACCGATCTGTCGGAAACCGGGATGATGTCGGCGCTGTCGAACTCGGGCCCTCTTCATGCCGCGTTCTGCGAGGATATCACGAGCTGCGCTGTCGACCGCATCGCGGCCGCGCTCGAAAACAACCCCGTCATGATCTTTCATGCCAGCCCGCAATGCGACGATCACTCGAACCTCAAGGGCAAGGCCCTGAAGGAAAGGCATCTCGAGGACACCAGTTCGACCTCCGACATGATCATTGATCTTCTCAATGTCATCGAGAAGGTGTCTCCCCCGGTCGTGGTCTTCGAGAATGTGCCTGGGATGATCGGCTCCGCCGCCTACGAGGTTGCCTCTCTGCGTCTGCGCCGCTGGGGCTACAAGCATTACGAGCATGTGGGCGATGCCCGCGACTATGGTGGCCTCACTTCGCGTCGGCGTGCCTACGTGGTCTACACCACTCTCGATGCACCCTTCGCATTCGAGAAGCCCTTCACGCCCCGTGAAAAGGACGTCTGGTCGATCGTTCAGCCCTATCTCAGCGAGTGCCGCGATGTCTCGCACTCGAAGTCGATCAACGACGGGCGCGCCTGCGGCCGGCTGCGCGCAGTCCGCCCGACTTCCACCAGCGCACCCACGCCGGTCAAGAGCCAGGACCGCATGGCCAAGGACAGCGTCGTGATCGAGCCGGAAGAAGGCACTTTCCTCTTCCCCAGCGAAGCGCTGCTCAAGCGCTTTCTCGGGATCGAGAATGTCGATCTCTCTGCGGTCAGCAAGACGATCGCAAGCGAGATCATCGGTCAGTCGATCGATGTGCCACATCATGCGATGATCATGCGATGCATCAAGCGACACATCGCCGCCTGGCGGGATGCATTGAGTGCTCAGACGCGCGAGGATATCGCCTGTTCGGCCTGATCTTCGACTGCGGCACGACACAACTCCGACACCATCAACCAAGAAATGGAGACGCTGATTTCCCAGTGTCTCCATATTCTTACACGCGGCAGACAATAGTCAGGTGTAATTGTCTTCCGGGAATTTCCGTTTTACCGTTAAGTAAATGAAAACATGAGGATCATCCATATGATGAGAATTCTGGCTCGCATTTCCATCACCGCCCTGGCAATTGCCGGCAGCGCAATTGCGGCTTCAGCAGGCCCCACTCAACTCTCCCTTTATGGCGTCGAGCCAGGAATGTCCGTGCAGACTTTCCATGAAAAAATGGACGCGGTCGGGTTCATTCCCAAGAATAGCTCCAACTATTCGATCGCACGCACACATGGTCAGGGCCAGATCGAGTTCCTGCGGACAATCGTCTATCAGAAAGGTGAGCACGACAGCAGCGTCGAGGTTCACGCCCAAGCCGTCGGCGAAGGCAGCGATTGGATCATCGGCCGACTTATCCGACGTGAAAATTTTGCACCAAACTCAGCTGACTACTCAGCAATCATGGAGGACGCCAAGAGCCGTTTCGGATTGGCGGGTGCAAACTGTGAGGCTCGTGTCTGGGGGTCGGAATACTCCGGCTTTCTCCTGGACGCCAATGACCGTCCTCTCGAAATTCCGCACAGTAGCGACAGCTACTGCATCGACCCCAAGCTGGACGAAACCTTTCAAGCCGAACTTATCCAAAACTCCTTGGAGAATGAATGGCTTGCGCCGCGGCAGATCATTTTCAAAGCCAGGCCCCTTCCCCAGGACCAGGATAAGATCAGCTCCATGGAGATCGACATCATCGCCTACGACGTCATCGGCGAGCGCTTCAGGGAGGTCTTTAACAACTTCAATGCACTGCATCCCACCCCGGAGCCAAAGACCAAGCTCGGGAAGTTCTGAAACCAGTCTGTCTCAACTCTCAATGAGGCGGCAGGTGAGCCTTCAGCGACCTGACATCGTAGGAAGTCAGGCAACAAAGCACTCCAACCCGCCGTCACCTTGAAGTGGCGGCGGGTTTTTGTCTTAGATCAACGGCCGCCGCCTTGTGTGATCTCATACCAACAGATCGAACCACAATTGTCGCGCAGATCGACGTCGATCTCCAGCACATGGTGCGGCGTCCTTCCCGCCTTTGCCGCATGCCCATCATGCTGATGGCTTGGCATATGTCCGTGTCCGTGTCCGTGTCCGTGGTGATGATCTGAATGTGCGGGGCCATACCCGACATCGCCGCCATCTTCCTCATAGGCGTCAGCGTGAACGCGAAGGGCCGGCGCCTGACGGCTGTAGTGGTCCTCATAACCAGAATGAGGATGGCTGTGATAATCACCTTCATGGAGGTCATGAACCAGGTGCTTGGGAAGATCCTTTTCCACCGGGTGGCCGATCTCCACATAGCGCTCATGGGTCGGGCGCAGCTTCCACTTCCGGTCATTCAACTCGACGGAGGGCCAATGACGCTCTTTCGCAGCTTCCCAGTCAGCCACCTCTGCCGCCAGGTTGGATGCGCTGAAACCGGTCGGCGCTTCCTGAACCCCCATGGGCATCGGGTTCGAGGTATCAGGCTTCGGCATCTTCGCCACCGGTGTTGCCGTGGTCCATTCCGGGCCTTCGGCCGCATTGCGGATCTCGCCGTCCACCCAGCCCGCGGAAAGTGCCGGGCCAGCAATCAGGAAGGTCAGGGTCGCGAGCAAGCTCGTCTTCATCATCAGTGCAATTCCTTTCTGTCTCGCGCGCGTTCAGGCGTCGCTCACTGCTCGGGAACTGGTGAAAAAAGCGCAAAAATCGAAACGACGCGTAAGCGGTTGAATTTTCCGACCTCGGGGAAATTTCTGCTTCTTCAATGTGAGAAGCAGCCTATATTCCCCTTGAGAGGCAGGGAGGTCCTGTCTCCGACATATTCCAGAGCGGAGGACGCATCTGATGGGCGACAAACGCCATACCCTCGCCGTTTTTATCGGCAGATTTCAACCTTTCCATATCGGTCACCTCGATGTTCTGGAGAATCTCTCCGGCAAGGTAGATTCGACGCTGATGCTCGTAGGCAGCGCCTACCGTCCGCGCAGCTGGAAAAATCCCTTCACCTATGCTGAGCGCAAGCGATTCATCGATGCCGGCACCGAGGGGCTTGATATGCCCGTCGACGTGCTGCCGCTGATCGACACGCTCTACAACGATCGCTCCTGGGCCTCGAACGTGCGAACCGCCGTGCGTCTCTACATGCGTGCCAAGGGTCTCGACGAGGACACGACCGAGATCGTGCTTACCGGCTTTGAGAAGGATCGCTCGTCGCGCTACCTGGGCTGGTTCCCCGAATGGACCATGCTGCCGGCAAGCCCCTCCATGCATGAAGGTGAAATCATCAATGCCACCGACCTTCGCGAGGCGATCTTCTTCCCGGGCGAAGAATTCGGTCACATCTCACGCCGCTTCGGCAATCGCCAGATTGCCCAGGTCGCCGGCTGGGTGAAGAAGAACCCTGCCCTTGCCGAGATGATCCAGGCAGAAGGCGCCTTCATCCGCAGCTACCGGGAGAAAATCCGCACAGCCGAAGAAGTCTTCGGCCATCCCATCCCCATCAACACCGCCGACGCAGTCGTCATCCAATCCGGCCATATCCTGCTGGTGCGCCGCGGATTGCAGCCCGGCAAGGGGACGCTGGCCCTCCCCGGCGGGCACATCAAGCCGAACGAAACGGCCCTTACCGCCTCCATGCGCGAACTGCGCCAGGAAACCAAGCTGGACGTTCCGCCGAAGCTTCTGCGCAATCGCTACCGCGCGCGGCAGGTCTTCGATCACCCCGAGCGCTCCGAGCGGGGTTGGGTGCGGACCGAAGCATTCCTCTTCGAGTTCGAAGACGGCGCCAAGTTCGAAAAGGTGCGTGGATCGGACGACGCGGCCGAAGCCATGTGGGTTCCGATCTCAGAGATCACGCCCGACGAGATGTTCGAGGATCACTTCTCGATCATCCAACATTTCGTGCCTGATGTGGCGACAAGCTATTCGTCCATCCTGATGGCTCAGATCGGGGAACTGGCACAATGAACTGCAATGCTCCGCTCACCGAGGACCAGGCGCGGGCGCGCCTGGACTCCGCGCTCGCCGAGGTTTCGCTCTCCTTTGGAGTTCAGCGCACCGAGGAGATCCTTGCCGAGGCAGTATCAGCCTTCAAGAAAGCACGCCGGGTCGCCGGCGCACATGGATATGGATACCGTCGATGACCATTGCGGAACCTGAACTCCAGGATGGCGATCTCGCCGTCATCCAGCATGCCGTCCAGCTTGCGAAGGATTGGCAGATCACCTCCGTGGAAGGGCTCAAATCCGCCCTGAAACGACAGGGCTATGACGACCGCGAGGTCGATGCAGCCGTGGGCTTCTGGGCCCACTACGAGCAGACCAAACCCGGCGCCGGCCGAAACACCTGACGAGGATACCATGCAGACTGTCACCAAGACCGAAATGACCCGCGACACCGTGATCACCGGCGCGGAATTCCGTGACTTCTACAAGAACCATTGGCCCCGCGAGTTCTACATCGACGACTGCGGTGTCGACTTCGAGGACGAGCGCGGCGACTACATTTTGCCCGACGACGCCCGCCACCCGATCGGCGACTTCGGCGTCGCCGTATGGCAAGGCAAGACAGGTGAAACCTGGGCCGGTCGCAGCTTCCAAGATCACGAAATGATCGAGCTGCACGAAGTCTACGCCGAGGTCATGGGCAAGACCCAGAAGCAAGTTCTGGTCGCCTTCCGGATCGATCCGGAAAAAGCCGAGGACTTTGTTGCCGCCGCCAAGGAAATGGGCGCCACGCTGATCTGATTTTTTTCCGGGATCGTTTCTGCATCGGCGGCAACGATCCCATCTACAGAATACGGGCGCAGTTGCCCGGGACATCTTCCGCGAGGCGCGGCGATGTCGAACAGCTGCACATACTGGGAGAGCCGGGAGGTCCGGTTTTCCGTCAACCCGTCCATCCGAGGAGGAACCGGACAATGATGCATATGAATGCACGCGCTTTCGCGCTTTTCGACGACGCCGTCAATTTCGCCAGCCCCGTCTTCGATACCGACAGCTACAAGCTCTCGCACTTCACCCAATATCCCGATGGCACCCGCAACGTCTCGAGCTACGTCGAGGCGCGCAGCCCCTGGGGCGCCGTCGATTACACTGTCTTCTTCGGTCTCCAGATCGAGCTGGCCAAGCTCCAGGGTGAGGTGATCACCCAGGCAGACCTCGACGAGGCCGTTCCGATGCTGGCCGAACACGGCTTCACCATCAACGCCGCCGGTTGGCAGCACATCATCGAGGCCCACGGGGGTCGCCTGCCCGTCGAGATCGACGCCATTGATGAAGGCACGCTCGTTCCCACCTCCGTCCCCCAGATCCGTATCCGCGCGACCGACCCGGCCTGCGCCTGGCTCGTGAGCTACCTCGAGACCCGGCTGCTGCGTGCGATCTGGTATGCCACATCGGTTGCAACGATCTCGCACTACGTGGTGGGCCAGGTCCGCAAGCGCATGCAGATCACCGACGGCAGCACCGCCGGGGCGGAATTCAAACTGCACGACTTCGGCGCCCGCGGCGCATCGAGCTTCGAGACCGCGCTGATCGGCGGTTGCGCACACCTGATCAACAGCTACGGCAGCGACACGACGCCGGCGCTGGGCCTTGCGCGCAACATTTACGGCGCCAAGATGGCGGGCTACTCGATCCCGGCCTCGGAGCACAGCACCATGACCGCGCTGGGCGAAGCCGGCGAGCTTCAGCAGCTCAAGCGCATGCTGGATGCGCACCCCGAGGGCATCCTGGCCTGTGTTTCGGACAGCTACGATCTCTTCCGCGCCGTCGAGGACTACTGGGGCACTGCGTTGAAGGACCAGATCATGGGGCGCAAGGGCACCTTGGTGGTTCGCCCTGACAGCGGCGAGCCTACAGAGATCGTCCCGGCAGTCATCGAAGCGCTGATGGCCAAGTTCGGCTTCACCGTGAATGCACAGGGCTTCCGCGTCCTGCCCGAGCAGGTGCGCGTGATCCAGGGCGACGGGGTCAACCCCGACTCGATCATCAAGATTATGGAAGTGCTGATCGAGCGCAAGATCGCGATCTCGAACCTGGCCTTCGGCATGGGTGGTGCACTCTTGCAGAAGGTCGACCGCGATACTTTCGCCTACGCGATGAAAGCCTCGGCCATCGATATCGACGGCACCTGGCATGATGTCTTCAAGGACCCTAAGACCGCCAAAGGGTCGAAGACCTCGAAGAAGGGCATCCAGGGTGCCATGATCGGCGACGATGGGCGCCTCGTCGCCAAGAAGGCCGCCGAGATTCCGGAAGGCTGCGACGCGCTGACGCCAGTGTTCCGCAATGGCGTGATCCTCAAGAAGCACCGCTTCGAGGATATCCGCGCCCGCGCCTGGCCGGAGACTCCGGGCTTCGACCTTGCCTGCGCTGCCTGATTGTCATGCTTTCCAAGAACGCCCGCCGGTCTCCGGCGGGCGTTTTTTTGTTCATTTTTCTCACTCATTTTCGGTGAGTAACTTTCCCCGCCTATTTCCTCTCAGCAAAGAAAAAAAACGGGACAGAGCATTGAAAATCCTGATCATACCGGCCCTGGCCGTGATTGCCGCAGCTGCTGGCATCGGTGGCGCCATCCTTTTCGAGAGGATCGGACCAAGCTTCAAGCCAGACGGCTTTGAGACGATCGCGCCACCCGTGGAAGTCACCGCCCCACCCGCTCTGGACCCCGGACGCATGGAAAGCAGTCTGCTGCCGATCTGGATGACTCTCCCACTCGCTGAAAACCACGACTACGCCCTGCTTGATGCACGTGTCGACTACCTCGCGGACGGGATAATCTACCGACTAAACTACTCCGGCGTCGGAATGCCGAACCTGACGCGAGACCTGGTTGAAATTCGCGCGGCCTTCCGCGATCCGCGTGGCGCTGCATGTCAAGCGATCAGCTTCGATCGCTACCCGGACGAAGCAACGCCGATCAAGCTCGTCGTAGGCGACCTCAAGGTGGTCACGGCCATCCCGGCGGGCGCCTGCGCCAGGTAGGCACCTCTTCCCCTACGGCACGCCAATCTTCTCGATCAAGTTGGGTTCGATAGACCCATCTCCTGCGGACCGAAATCCGAGGAGTCTGTCTTATGCCCATCCGCTCTCTGATTGAAGCCAGGTTTACTGAGGCGCAGAACCGCAATCGCACCCTGATCGTCGAGCTTGGGTTGAAGACCGATCGCCAACTCTCACTGGCGGTAACAGAAATCGGGGATGGTGTGGTGCATGGGTATCTGGTCCAGCCAAGCCTGGCTGACCGCGCGCTTCCTGAAAATCCCATATTCCGCCTCTCGGAACGCAAGCTCCCCATCTCGCTTGAGGCAAAATCCGTCTACAGCCTGATGTCCATGGCGGTGAAACCGAAGTCTCTCGGGCCAGAGCTTCACGAAGCTCTGGCGAGTGCTGACGCCTAATTCACCGCAGTATCTGCGTAGCTGAATCGGGCCGGCGCACGCAGTGGTCGGATGTATCCGCGCTGGACCGCGAGCGCCAATGTGGCAGCCCCGTTTCGCGTCCCGAGCCGCGTGCGCGCGGCAGCGAGATGATCCTCCACCGTGCGCTTTGACACCCCCAGAAGCTCTCCGGTGCGCGCGGCACTAAGACCCGCGGCTGCCATATGCAGACAGGTGGCCTCCCGGTGCGACAGGCACGAGCGCGGCCATCTTGCAGGCATCAATCCAAGGATCTTGGCGTGGAGCTTGCGCGCGAGGCGATTTCTGCGCTCGAACATATCTGTCTTCCCGGAACCTTGCGCAACAAGCGCCCGACCGGTGCCAAAACCGCAGAACAGGACCCCCGCGACCTCCCCGAATGCGCCGATGAATCCATGGCCAGAGATGGGCTCAAGCAGGTTCGACGACACATCGAAGGCCTTGAGCCCGCATGCTCTTCGCTGCTCGGGCCGCGTGAGGTCGATATTCCTTGGCGCCTGTCGTAATGTCGCGATCAGCGTTCCATATGGCTCTACTCTTTCAGGCTTGTCGCTCAGAACAGGCTCCGGCGGTAAGGTCGACAGAACCGGAGAGACCAGGCAATCCGCGCTGGTATAGCCATAAAGGAGATGCTCCGCTCCGGCCTCGTCGCAGAGCCGTCTCAACAGCCGGACGATTTCCTTGTCTCGCTGCATGCCGTGCAGGAATGCCGCCAGCTCAATATAGGTGTCGCTTCGACTTGCCACGACACCCCTACCCTGCTGCGCAAGCCGAAAGACCAAGCACATCGCCCATCAGGCTGGGGCGGACAAGTCGCCTGTAGACAGCCTGCGCCACCGCTTCCAGGTGGGAGTTCGCTCCCAGCTTCTTTCGCGCGTGGATCAGGGCCGCATCGATGCTGCGCTGTGAGAGCCCAAGTGCTGCGGCCATTTCCTTGGCGCTATACCCGCTCGCGGCCATATAGAGGCAGCGAATTTCTCGGCTGTCGAACTCGGGGGCTCCGAGCCACCCCCAGCCGGCTGAAGAAACCATCACGCCCTGGTGGAACTTCTGCACCTCGCCTTCTGCGCGGCGCAGCAGGCGCGATTGGGCCTTCAAATCGCGGGGCATCTCCACCCCGTAAAAGGCAACCCCGGCAATACTGCCGCCGGAGCCGATCAATGGCACGCCGAAACTCGGCCGCGCGAGCTGAAATCGACCACCCATCTCCAGGAAAATCTCACCGAAGCTGTCTCCGAGCCGGGCGGGCTCGAATACGAGAGATTTCGCACTCTTGGCGATCGCCGGCGCGAGCGTATCGCGCTCATAGCAGGCGTCCTCCATGTAGCGCTCCAGGAATCCCTGCGGCATCGTGCTCCAGAACGGCATGATGATGCTCTGCGGGTCCCCGTAGCCATAGGCCACATGAGTGGCTCCAACTGCCTGGCCGAGAGCCTCCAGGCCGGAACGCCAGCGCGGGTCCTCGAGGCCCTCGCGCATAAGAACCTGCACGGGCATCGCGTCCTCTTTCGCCGGGTAACCGGCTGAGGACGGAAATGACGAAACCTGACCAAAGCGGCGCCGCGACGGCGCCTCCATAATTACCTGACCATTCATGACAATGACCCCAGGGCATTTCGCCCATATGCTCGATAAAACAGCAAGAGCCTGCCGCTCTTGCGCCGGTCTCTTGTGGACCGTATTCGACGCGCCCCGATGGGGCGCTCCGATGCTTTTACGCCGAAGTCGACGGATCAACGCCGATCGAAAGGCCTCGTAGCAATCCCCTCATCTTATCTCAACAGAAAAGACAAAGGTTTAATCAATATTAACAAGTGCCGTGACGTAACGGAGCCAAGTCGGTCAGGCCCTACCCCACGCCGGCGGCGGCAAGAGTTCGCCCAAGGCCCGGATAGCTGAAATATTGATCAAGATCATGCCGAGCGATGCCATAACAAGCAGTTGCGCGCCAACCAGAGAGCCGAACACCAGGTAGAAGATTTCTGCTCCGATCAGAGCGCAGCGAAATCGGATAGGCCGATCACGCAGCCACACGGCCAGGGTTTTCCAGGCGGCGCCAAGAACCGGAAGTAACATCACCCAGCCTGAGCCCGCCGCCATCATGCCAAGACCGGCCAGCGCCATGAGAGACGTGATCTGCATCGCACGATCTGGCAGGAAGATCCCCGCAACCTGCCGAAGAAGCCCGAGAGCTCCTACGGCAACAGCAATCCACAGGCCGCTCCAGGAGAAATACGCCAGCCAGAAAAAGCCTGCCGGCAGCGACATGAGCATCAAGGTGCGGGGGCTTGCTGCGATCGAGCGCGCGAGCATGTCGCCAAAGACCCCGCCCCCAAAGGGTGCGAAGACTGGAGGCTGCGCAGGGGTGTGCAGCACAGCCTGCACCTCAGATATTCCGGTCCATCTTCATGTAGAAAATCTTGGCCGGAGGCGCCTGAAGCGAAGCCGGATGTGCGTTTCATTTTAAGCTGCGTCATTCCTGTCGCGTCCAGTCCGACCCCATATTTCAAGGGATGAAACACTTATGCCTGCATTGCCTTACTGAACCCGGATCGGGATCTGTTTGCCCTGACTGCGGCGGGCCGATACGCGCGCACGAGGAACTCTTCGATCTCTCCATCGCGCATATTGACGCGGACGCGTTCTATGCCTCCGTCGAGAAGCGCGACAACCCAAGACTGCGGAACCGCCCACTGATCGTTGGCGGGCGCGGAGATCGGGGCGTTGTCACCACAGCCTGCTACCTGGCGCGCCGCTACGGGGTGAAATCCGCAATGCCGATGTATCGGGCCCGCAAAGCCTGCCCCGAGGCCGTCATTGTCGCTCCTGACTTTGTGCGCTACCGAGAAGCCAGCGAAGCGATCCGGGCCAAGATGCGTCCGCTTACGCCCTTGATGCAGACCCTTTCGCTCGATGAGGCATATCTCGATCTCACTGGCACCACGCGCCTGCATGGCGCTCCGCCGGCAGTGATGCTTGCGCGTCTTGCGCGGGAGGTTCGCGATGAACTTGGCCTCACGGTTTCGATCGGTTTGTCGCACGCGCCCTACCTTGCCAAGATCGCGTCCGATCTTGAAAAGCCCGAAGGGTTCACGGTCATCGGCCGCGCTGAAACCGTCGACTTTCTCGACGACAGACCTGTAGGATTGATCGGTGGCGTGGGTGCGCGCATGGAGCAGACACTGAGAGATTTCGGCGTCTATCGCATCGGAGATCTTCGCCGGGTAGATCCCGTCTCCCTCTATCGCCGCATTGGAGATCAGGCGCTCAAGCTCATCGACTATGCCAATGGGATCGATCATCGCAAGATCGAGCCCAATCCAGCAGCGAAAAGCATTTCCGCCGAAAACACCTTCGAGCGTAACATCGCCTCACACGCTGAGCTCCAACGCCAGCTTTGGCCGCTCTGCGAGAAAGTTTCCGCTCGCGCGAAGAAGGCAGGCCAGGCGGGCGGCACTGTGGTCCTCAAGCTCAAGCAGGAGGACCACCAGAGCCTCAGCCGCCAGGCCAGCCTCGATAAACCAACCCAGCTGGCTGAAGATCTTTACCGAACAGGGTGTCGCCTTCTGGAAAAGGCGCCCCGGGGCAAGAGCTTTCGTCTCATCGGCATCGGATTTTCCGAGCTCCAGGCCATGGACGGTGTCCAGGTTCAGCAAGGTCTTTTCGATGATGGCTCAGTCAAGCGAGAAGCAGCGGAGCGTGCAATCGATGCGATCCGTGCAAAGTTCGGAGACGGCGTCGCCTTCAAAGGTCGTAGCCTCAAATAGGCCATCCCTGGTGGAAAATCCCAAAACAGTGTAGTCACGCCCAAGGAATAGGAGTCCGTATGCGTATCACTTTCGACCGTGCCCATGTCCAGAACCTGCTCGAACTGTCGAGCAAGACCGAAAAACCGATGCCCATTCTGGAGCAGTTGGTCGACCCCAAATACTGGCGCACGGACATCCCCAAGGAACGCCTCGACATGCTCAAGGCCGAAGCCAAGGAGGATGGTTTTGCCTTCAGTGCGCGTAGCGAGGATGTCGATACCGACAAGCTCCCCCGCGGGCTGATCCTGGTCGGCGACCAGGGTGTCTACCTCATGTCCCAGGCGCCGCGCGACGAGGCTGATGCAGCCGGCGTTGCCCATGTCGCCTATGCCCATGAGATCAATCCCAGCAAACTGGATTTCGACGAGTGGTATGGTGCCAAGCGCGAGGCGTTCGGCGGCGATGATGGCACCATCTTCCTGCCCAAGGAAGCGCTGGAGAAAGTCCTGGCCCACGAGGGCGACAGCATCGCGATGGAGCTGACGCCGGAGCAGATTGGCTTTTATGAGCCTGCATCCTGATCTACCATGAACGAAGAGGGCGGCCCCTTTGGGGGCCGCCCGACCAACCAGGAAACCGTGAACTGGAACACTCAGGTAAAACCAGACGAGAGCGCAAAACCCGCGACCTCACACTGAACATAGATCCCGCCTTCTGTCGCCGGAAACCTGACCATCAACTGCTCTTCTCAGGCTCTTCGGTATCTTGCTTTGGGCGCCGCTTCATGCCCGGCAGCGCATAGGAAATCGTCACCGACGACTGCCCGACACGGCCGCATTTCGTGCAGCGTGCTCGCGACCTCACATCCTCGACACGCAATGCCCGAAAGCGTGGGGACTGGAGCAACTCTTCCACCTCGAGACCATTGCGATGCCCGCAGGGGCAAAACAGATGGAGCGTATGGCTCGAAATGGTGGCGAGGAGTGTCATCGCCATCCATCTATAGAGCCCCCGGATCATCGCCAAGAGCATGGTTGGCCCTTGGCCGGTTCTCGCCGTCGTCCGAAATGCCGACGGCGGAACAGGCCCGGGCCCGAAAGACAGACAGATTGGAAGGCGACACCATGGCAGAGAAGACAGACTACTACGAACCCAGCCTCGATGATGTCCAGCGCGTGATTGATGAAACGCTCGACACCGCCGCAGATGGTGTCGATCCGATGTTCCCGATTGAGGACCTTGGTCAATGCTATTTCGTTGACTTGTCCGGTGGACGGGACGTGGAGATGCACCCATGGACCTTCGGCATCGGGCGGTTCTTTCTCGATGACGAAGAGGGTCGTATTCACTGGATGCACCCAGAGATCCGGACCTCTCTCAACAAGATCACCCCAGAACTCCTGCTTGAGGCCGTCACCAGGAATCCCTCACGAGAATCCGACAAGACTCCGGAGGAGCTTGCACAGACCTTTTACGAGTGGTGTCAGGAGAACCTCGCCAAGCTCGATGCGCGCATGAGGCGCTCCATACCCTTCCACGACGCCGTAAGCCAGATCGGCCGTTATCCATCCCCGGAGTTGGCACACGCAGCTCTTGACGAGCTATGCAAGCAGCATGAGCTGACCCTCACGCTTGGTCGAAACATTGCAAGACGCGCCTTGCGCCTGGATCTATGTGGCTATGTCTCAATGGATCAGCCTGTTGCTCGCGCTGCATTGCTTGCGCGGATGATCGACACGCAGCACTGCCTTGCCCCAGATCTGCAAAAAGCCCGCCAGGCTCTTGCCAGGCTCTACCTGGCAAAGGTCGATGATGAACCGGACATCGCCGATATTGCCTGCGTCGCCATCGCAACCGCTCACGGTCAGTTGCCCGAAAATCTCCCAGCCGAGCAGTATCGGACATCAGGTGCCCTCGCCTTGCTGACCTATCAGATTGAAGCGGGACAGCTTGACCCGAAAATGAACGAGACCAGACCCTTCGCGCAACTGCATAGCCGGATCGGTCAGCTCTTGGTGGGCGATCATCCTTCTACCCCGCCGATATCAGCCCATCAAACCCTTCTCCTGATCGGGTCTGCCAATGCGCGAATGCGCCTCATCGGTCAGCCCCCACTGACCCCTGAGCAGTGCCGCGAAGCCGCAGAAGCGGACAACCAAATCCCCTTCTGAGATCGCTCAGCTGCCCGCGAAGAGCGGGCAGCTTGCACTGGGCAGTAAGATATTTTTTCCGTTTTGCTTCCGATCCGTGTCGGAAAGCACCTTTTCCTATACATGACCGCTCAACCCCACGCGTCCGCGCCCCGCAAGACGCCTCGCAAGAGAGGCACAGGAACAACCAGGCCTGCGCGCACAGCGCCAAAGGCCCCGAACGGACTTCTGATTGGATACCCCAAACCGCAGGAAGTAGCGGAATTCGGCTTCAGCACGCCGGGCAAGGCGCCGCCGCCGGCCCCTGCCGCGGCCGTCTCCTACGATGACGAGGGGCATTTGCTCACCATTGCGCCCACTGGGGCTGGCAAGGGTGTGGGATGTGTCGTTCCCGCCATCCTGCGGCACGACGGACCTGTCTTCGTGATGGATCTCAAGGGCGAGAACTACGCGATGACCCGGCGCCACCGGCGCGACATTGGCTCGAAGGTGCAATGCATCGACCCATTCGGCATCGCGAAGCGCATCACCGATAATCGCGGCGACGGCGCTGATGACGAGATCGCGGGCTTCAATCCCTTCGATCTGCTCCCCTTCCTCTCGGATGACCGCGACACCGCTTGCCGGGCGCTGGCCGAGCTGATCCTGCCGCCCGATGGCAGCGCCACCGACCCCTTCTGGCGGCAGTCGGCCGTCGGCATCCTTGCGGCCCTTATCGACCACTACGAGGGCTATGAGGGGCCGATGCGCAGCCTCACGGCGATCATCAACGACCTCGGCGTCGATGTCCCGGACGCCCAGGCGCCCGGAGATATCGATCTCGGTGATGACGCGGAGTCCCACGTCCTTGCAGACCCCAATCTCATGGATGCGCTCGACGAGGCCGGCATCACCTTCGAGGATGCCTGGGAGGCATTCGAAGTCACCGGCCTCGCCCGCAAGCGGCCGATCGGACGCGTCGAGGCCGCTCGACTCATCATGCGTGCCGCGGCGCTGGGCGCAGAGCGCGCGAGCCGGTCCATCGCCGAGGCCGAGCGACTTGGGCCCGATGGTATCGACAACATGATGCAGGAGATTGGCGAAGAACTTCTGGGCGATGGCGGAGCCCTGTCTCTCTTTGCGCAACACCTGGCTGGAACTTCCTCTTCGGAGCATCATGATGCCAATCTGACCATGAGGCTCTGGGACCTCTTCTGCGATCTGCGCGATCGTCACCTTGGGGAAGATCGCTTCGGCGGTGGCTTCCCCCACCCTCACCCCGGCGTCATGGCCCCCATGCCTGAAAACTACGTGCTGGCGATGCACCGGATCGCCCGGAGCGGCAGTCCGCTTTGTCGCTCGGCCTCCGGTCAGCCCATGACGGCCGACAAGACCTGGGGTTCTATCCTCTGCGTGCTGCGCTCCGGCCTTGCCGAGTTCTCCGGTCGTTCCGTGGCCCGCACGCTGAGCGGGACGACGACCGTCGATCTCAATGCGCTGCGCCGCAACGAGGACATCTCCCTCTACCTCGCCTTCCCACCGGCACGCATGCGTTCACACGCCGCGCTCTTCAGGCTGATTGTCGAAGGGCTTCTGACCGTGCTCACCTCGCGGACCGGACGCCCGGCCAAGCGCATGCTGTTCCTGCTCGACGAGGTGGCTCAGCTCGGTCGCATCGATCTCCTGGTTACGGCCAAGACCCTGCTGCGTGGCTACGGCGTGCAGGTCTGGAGCTTCTGGCAGGACATCTCCCAGCTCAAGACCAACTACCCCAAGGACTGGCCGACGATCCTCAACAACTGCCGGGTCATCCAGGTCTTCGGCAAAGGCACCGGCATCATGACCAGTGACCTGTCGGCGGCTCTCGATGTTGGTCCTGACCGGATCGCCACGCTGCCGCCTGAGCATCTGCTTGCCTGGGTCGATGGCGCGCCGCCCGTCGTTCTGCGCCGACCGACCTGCTATGCAGACGCCGATCTCAAGGATCTCTGCGATCCGGGTCCCTTCTTCGATCCGGACTTCGTGGAAGAAGACATCAAGCCCTTCCCTCGCCGCGGGGGATCGGAGGGCGATGGTGGCGCCGAGCCCGATCTCATGGCGGCCCTGTTTGGCGCAAACATCGATCCAGACGAAGATGAGATCGAGATGTCCGGCCTGCGCGGCTCGCCGGGCTGACACTTCGAACCACTCAGAAAAATGTCTCTCAGGAGCCTCCGTCCCAGCGGAGGCTCTTTTTCTTTTTCCGGCCCCGAGCAGTCGGACCTAAATGTTTTGTGAGTGAGTGTTCACACACGGAAAAACAGGACCCGAAAGACAGACATGACGAAAGCTTCAGACGCCCGACGAGACCTCATCGAGACCACCGCGCTCCGGCTTTTTGCCGAGCGTGGCTATGCGGAAGTTTCCGTGCGCGACATCGCCCAGGCCTGCGGCATCGGCGAGAGCGCGCTCTACCGCCATATGCGCTCCAAGGAGGAACTGGCGATCCGCGTCTTTCGTGAGGCTTACCTGGGCTTTGCGCAGGAGATGATCACTGCGGCGGGCGCAGCCACGGAGCTTCGCGAGAAACTCTCCGCCTACCTCGCCGTCATGCTCGAAGGCTTCGATCGTGATCCGCTCCGGATGCGCTTTTTGTTGATCCAGCAACACGACACGCTGGCCAAGGCCATCACGCTCGATGATGAAACCCCTCTTACCGTGGTGCGCGATGCGATCGCCGCGGCCCAGGCCGCCGGAGAAATCTCCGCCTCCGACCCGGACATGGCCACGGCACAGGCAATGGGTGCGGCCCTCCAGCCGATGACCTTCATGCTCTACGGACGCATTCCCGCCCCCGCCATTTCCCACCACCAGACAATCCTCGAGGGCCTGACCCGCCTTCTGGACCGCAACCAATAATCGACAGGGCAGACCCATGATCATCGATCAAAGACGACTTCTGAGCTACTTTCCCCTGATCGCGACGGCCGTGTTCGGCGCGCTCAACGACAACCTCCTCAAGGCCGCCATCATCGTCTTCGCCGCCATGAGCGTGCCGGCCGACCAGGCCGCCACCATCGGCCTCATGGCAGGTGGCCTCCTGATGCTTCCCTTCGTCCTCTTCTCTGGCTGGGCTGGCATTCTCGCCGACCGTATCGAGAAAGCCCGGATGATCCGGATCGTGAAGTGGAGCGAACTGGCGCTGGCCGGCGGCGCGGCCGCGGCCATGATGTCGGGCCAGATCCCTCTGATGCTGGGCTTCGTCTTCCTGATGGGCACCCAGTCGGCCTTCTTTGGCCCCCTCAAGCTTGGATGGCTTCCTGAGCGACTGCATCAAAGCGATCTGGTGCGCGCCAACAGCTGGCTCGACAGCGGCACCTTCCTCGCCATCCTCGGCGGCACGGTTGCAGGCGGCCTTCTGGCCGGACCCGACACGCTCCTTTGGGTGGGTGGTGCCTCGATCCTGCTCGCCGTCGTGGGGCTCGCTTTTGCCTACATGCTTCCTGCGGGTCGTCCAGCTGCGCCTGAGGCCGCGGTGCCGATGAACCCGCTCTCGGGCAACTGGCAGGCGCTGCGCGCCCTCTTTACCGATCGACTCGCGGGCCGCGCCGCACTTCTCGACGCCTGGTTCTGGGCTGCCGGTTCGGTCTATCTCTCCACCCTGCCCGCCTTCCTTCGCGAACGCCTCGGTGGCGGGGAGGAGATGCTCACAGCGGTCATGGCTCTCTTTGCCATCGGCATCGGCGCCGGCGCCTTCACTGCCAGCCGCACCCTCGGCTCCACCGCCAGCCCACGCCTTCTGCTGCCTTCCGGCCTGCTTATCGCAGCCTCGGCCTTCGGTCTTTATGCGGGCTTCGACGCGCTCGAGCCGGGCGCCGGCATGGCGGGTCTCATGGCCACGCCCGCAGGTCTCTTCGTGGTCGGCTGTCTTTTCGCCATTGCCTTCGGTGGCGGCATGTTCGCCGTCCCTCTGAAAGCCTACATCCAGTCGCGCACCGCGCCGGAAACCCGGGCACGTGTCATGGGCGGCTTCAACCTGGTCAACTCGCTGGGCATCGTCGCAGCATCGGCCCTGATGAGCCTCGGCGTGGCCATGGGCCTCGAGCTGTCGCATATCTTCCTCGGCATCGCCATCTCGGCAATCGGCGCGATCATCGCGAGTGCGGTCCTTTTCCCCCGTGAGGCGCTCCAGGGCTTCGGTCGACTGGTCGCCAAGCTCGCCTTCCGCGTCGAGATCGAGGGTGCTGAGCATCTCTCGACCAAGGGCCCGGTGGTGTTCGTGGCAAACCACGTCAGCTTTGCTGACGGCCCGCTTCTCTTCTCGCTCATCGAACGGGAGACCTCGATCGCAGTGAATACCGAATGGGCCAAGGGCCGCTTGCTGGGCCGTCTCATTAAGGCGCTCAACATCGCAGCACTCGACCCGCAGCGCCCCATGGCTGCCAAGGGGCTCGCACAGGAGATCCGCGACGGCCGCGCTGCACTCGTCTTCCCCGAGGGGCGCATCAGCACCCATGGTGCCTTGATGAAGGTCTACCCGGGCACCGCATGGCTCGTCGATGCCGCCCAGGCACCGGTCGTGCCGATCCACATCGAAGGACTCGAGGCCTCGCGCTGGACGCGCACCATCCCCGGTCTGCGCCGCCGTCTCTTCCCCAAGGTCCGCATTCGCGTTGGTGCGCCGCGCCGGCTCGATGTGCCCGCAGACATCAAGGGGCGCAAGCGCCGCGAAATCGCCACGCGTGAGCTGCAATCGGTGCTGGAGGAAAGCCGCATGAAGGCCATGGTCGGAGCGCGCTCCATCCCGCACGCCTTCCATGAGGCAGCAAAGTCGCTCGATCCCAAGGGCGTGGCGCTTTGCGACGCGCTGGGCACGAGTCTCAGCCGCGGCAAGATCGCGATTGGCGCGGCCGCCTTCTCGAAGATCCTCCAGGACAAGACTGCACCTGGCGAACACGTAGGGGTTCTTCTGCCCGGCGTGGCCGCGGCGCCGATCGTCCTGATGGGTCTCTGGCGCGCGGGCCGCGTGGCTGCGATCCTCAACCCGACGCTCGGGCCTGCACCTATGCTCTCGGCAATCGAGACGGCCTCCATCAAGAAGATCCTCACCAGCCGCGCCTTCGTTGAAAAAGCGGGCATCGAGGATCTCGTGGAAGGCCTCGAGGGCAAGGGTATCGAGATCCTCTGGACCGACGATATCAAGGAGAGCATCGGCACCCGCGAGAAACTCGCAGCCATGATTGCGGCCCGTCGTCCGGCAGATGTCTGTCTTTCGCCTCATGATCCGGCGGTGATCCTCTTCACCTCCGGCACGGAGGGCGCGCCCAAGGGCGTCGTTCTGACCCATGGCAACCTCGTGGGCAACGTGGCCCAGCTGCGGGCGCGCGCCGATATCTCGGCCAGCGACCGGGTTCTCAATGCCCTGCCGCTCTTCCATAGCTTCGGCCTGACTGCGGGCGTGCTGCTGCCGCTTTTCTCTGGGGCTTCGGTGATGCTCTACCCCTCGCCGCTGCACTACCGGATCGTGCCCGAGATGGCCTATGCCCATAACGCGACGCTGGTCTTCGGCACGGATACCTTCCTGTCGGGCTGGGGCCGCCGGGCAAGCCCCTAC
>Ga0207987_1000110_pt1 | contig 25934 bp, 14 predicted proteins | sample ETNtaG_19_FD_185768 | JGI IMG/M metagenome (GOLD analysis project Ga0207987, IMG submission 185768) | Marine microbial and viral communities from oxygen minimum zone, Eastern Pacific Ocean - ETNP201302PF86A (SPAdes) (version 2) | ecosystem: Environmental > Aquatic > Marine > Oceanic ...
GCTTGGTCCTGCGCACATGATTACAATCAGTTCGCGCCGGCCTTTCAAATTTCCTGCGAGAAACATCTGCGCGATGCTCAGCGTCAGATGGAAGATATCGTCGGCTCGCCGGCCATCGAAGGCGTCATTCTCTATGACCGCCTTGAACGTGGAATGGCGGTAGCCTCGCTCCTCAACCGGGAGGGCCGGTCCTTGCCGCAGAGCTGCAACGGGGCCAGATGCGACAGTCATTTCGATGAAGATGCGCTATGTCGCGAAACAAATGATCTTTCGTTTCAAGCTCGGGTTCACGCAGGGTCGCGCGGCATGCTGGTCCGCTTAGGCAATGATGAATCTCGTCGTTTCATACTTCTTGATCAGCGTGAGGCGGCGTATTTGCACCCTAAAGGGCGCAAGGAGAACCCCGATCTGGCACTTGCGGCCTTTGGGCTCCTTGCTCACGAGCTGGGGCATGCCAGAGATTACGCAGATGGTCGACCCGGTCTCGCCTCTCGCGACGAAATCGCTGCTATGGCGGGTTCCGCCCGCAGCGAAGCAGTGCATGCCATCACCGATATGGCCTTGGCGGAATACATCGCCACCCGAGCGGAATGTAAAGTCCAGGTCGTGCATCATGGCGCATGCGCCGAAGCCCTTACGCGCCGCATCGGACAGATGGCGCGCCGAGAGCTGACCCTCCCTGCTCTCGATCAGACCCAGTTTGAGGGCGACGCTCTCCTTCAGCGTCAAATGGACCTCTCGACCGCAGGCTATGTCATCGGGACCCTCGCCGCTTATCGCGAAGCCCGGGCGCCCATTCGAGGCGAGAACGGAGAGCCTTCTGTGCTCGACACCAGCCAAATGCTGGATCGTAGACTTCCGCGCAACTCGCCCCTCAGAAACATTCTCGACAAGACCGGCCCGGCGCTTGAGCGCGCCGCCCGATCGCCGGATCAAGCGGCGCGAAAGGGTCTCGTCGCCAGCCTGAGCTCCTCGATCATCGAAGCTCAGGAGGTTAGCCGAGAGCAGTCTCGGCCGAAAGTCAGCGAAACATCCTTCGGCGACTGGTTCAACGAGCTATAGTCACAGCGAATTTGGGCACATAATCAGATAGTGGCGCCGCAGGCTTCCAGTGCCACTCGGCAGGACGCGTCAGTCTCTCGAAACAGATCGGGCCTCTCCTCCAAAAGTCGATCCAGCACCTGCAAGGTATTCGCAATCCCGGCGTCTCCAACGCGCGCACCGCGATCTGACAACGCCTGGAGGCCCACCTGCCTGACGACATGGCGCGCGCATGCGGCGACATTATCCGGCTCCGCATCTTGAGGCTCGATCCAGGAGAACCCGGGCGCGGCGTCCAAAGCCGCGAGGTGCAGCGTGGACAAATTTCCGGACCACATCGCAGACCTGACGCGCGAAATCAGATCAAGTATCTCACCGATCGTGCCTTGGGGAGCCTGCGGGCTCAACGCCGTAACAGGCTGCTTCTCACGAATGCGTTTTTCGGCGAGGTTGCCAAGACTGTAGGCCGAGCGGCCTGACACTTTTCGATCAGCCAATCGGCCCAGAAGCCATGCAAAGCTGTTTTTCGAGGTCTCAACTCCTTCCCCGCGGTCGACTGTTCCTGCATGCCAGGCGAACACGCGCGCGTCGAGAAATGGGTCCTGCTCGATGCCGGCGCGCACGAGGGTGACGCGCACCCGGTGACGAGCTCCCAGAGCCAGCAATCGCTCGCGCTCGCCGCGCCCCACATGAACCCTGAATGATCGGGGCGGCACCGTATGGCCGCTTCGAAACACTGGGATGGTCTTCCGATGTGGGTCAGGCAGGGGCAGGAACCACACCTCGGCACTGGCCCCTTGGCCTCGCACCTCGAAACGGCCCGATACCTGCGCGCGCTTTCCCAACACTTCCTCCGCGAAGAACAGAAGGTTCTGCTCTGCAAGCACCGCCGTCAGAGCACTGCCCCGGATACCCCGGCGTAGAAAATACTCCTGACCTTCCATCAGGTAGGCATGCAAATCTGCCTCTGCGCCTGTGCCGCGCTTGAGAGACGGCATCCGCTGCTGCCTATCCCGAAAGGCGCAGATATGCCCCGCGATCTTCTCGGGTGGCGTTCTTTCCCCGACCCAGGACCACCCTTCAACGTCATCCAGAAGCGCCGCATGCGCCGGATCAAGGGCGCGCGCCAAGTGCTTCTTGCGCACAGACCCAATCCAGCTTGCAAGCCGGCTGTCATCCTGGCGGGTCGGCAAATAGCCATGATCAGCAATAAAGCGCTCCAGTCGCCCCACCTGGGTCGCGAACTCATCGCGCAGCGCCTCCATGGCCACCACCGTGATCGAGCGCGCGAGATCCTCGACATCCACCCCAGAGCCTTCTGGCGCGATAACCTCGAGACCGCGAAGAGCAGAGACATCCTGATCCCCACGCCCCTCGGCTCGGGATCGCTCAAGGATATCCTCTTCGAGCGCATCGTCATTGGCTCGCAACGCTTGGGCTACCTGCACCAGCGTCTCGAAACCTGCTGACTTCGCCGCCCGTTCAAGCGCCTCCGGCTCGGCCGACTCTGCAAGGATCGGAGCGATGATGCTGCCTCGCTTTTCGGGATCGGCCTCATCGGGTCGGGATAGTCGTCCGACTGCCTGAACGACATCGACAACCGATTTGCGCGGATCAACGAAGACCACCCCCTGAAGGCCAGGCGCATCGACGCCTTCCACGAAGGCCTTACAGTTGGTCAAAAGCGTCTCGCCACAGCTCAACGCCCGCATCATGGCTTCACGCTCCCGACCTGGGGTCGAGCCGTCCACATGCGCCACGAAACTGCCTGGGAAGACCTTCGCCATGTCCTCAGCAAAGGACTGGCTGGCTTTCACGCGCTGGCGGTAGCAAAGAAATCTGGTCTGGCGGGTTCGCTCCATCACCTTGCGCAGCGCAATGAGCGCCACTGCGGCCCGGTCCTCGCCCTGAAGGCCCTGGTCGCGCATGAACTCCGCAAGTTCGGCGCGGGTGATGATCGGCACCCACAGATCGTAATCAACCACATTGCCGTCGGCGATGCCGCGCCGGAACGAGTAGGTGTATGCGACCGGCCCGAATATTTGCGGGTTCGACATCGAGAAGGTCGGCGCCTTGCGGCCCTCCGTGATGCGGGGCGTCGCCGTGAAGAAGGCACGCTTCTGAATCGGGAAATTTGCGTCATCAAGCGCATAGGCGAAGAGATCATCTTCGCTCTTGTTTCCAGCCGTTCGATGCGCCTCATCGAAAAGCCCCAAAAGTATCGGCGTCTCAACCCCGCGCGCCTCCGCCAGGGCGGCTCTCAGCGTCGGTGCGCTTTGATAGGTCGAGACCACAATACGAGGACGGTTTTTACGGCAGAGGAACGCGTCGATGAGATCGGGGCGCGTTGTCGTCTCAAAGACAGGACTGTCGTCCTCGACGAGTCCTGCAAGATCGGCGTCGGAGCAGACACCAAGCATTTCGACAGCATCACCGAAGACCACTCTGAAGTTACGCGCATTTTGCTGAACGAGCGCGCGGTTCGGCACGAAACAGACGATGATGGCCCGATCAGGATCTTCACAGGCATCGATCATCTCGCGCGCAAGAAACGCCTGGGCGAACGTTTTGCCCGAGCCACAGCACATATGCGCCTGTGCTCGCGGTTCGCGCCCCAGAACGTCCTGCAAACCTTGGAGGGCTTCGACTTGATGGTCGCGCGGAGTGATGATTTCGCCAGATGTCGTCATTGCCAGGAAATGGGTTCGAGCCGGCGCCTCCGTTCGCCATGTGCGGGCAATATTCCCGGAAGAAACGCGAAACAGTCGCCTCGGTCGACGGCCGGCCGAAAGGGTTGTGGTCGCTCGACCGATCTCCATCGCCGTTCACGCATCCAGCCATCCGACACCATCTGCCTCGAGACCAGACCGGTCAGTCGCGGTCAGGCTGGCAGCGCACCTTGAAGCGAGGTGCGCCGCGCCCGGCGCTTGACACAGGAGACCTATAGAATGACCGCATCGACCCGCTTGCCTCATTACTTCCATCCGCGCGAAGGCAAGGCCGATACCAGGCAAGGCCATGGCGAGACCATGGTGGATGCCATCAACCGCCAGCGCGAGCAGGTCGAGGTGCAACTCGATCCGGATACTGTCGAACTCGATATCGTCTATGAAGACCGAAACCTCAGCCTGACAAGCCGACGGATCAAACCGATCGCATTGACTGCCCTGGGCAGTAGCGAGCTTGCACTCATCGCAATCTGTCGCCTGCGCGAAGAGCAGCGATGCTTCGCTGTCTCCCGCATCCAGGAAGCCCGCTTCCCCGGTTTTCCCAGCAAACCCCTCACCGGGGATGAACTGATGGACTGGCTTCAGCCGGATGTGCAGCGGCTCATCGAGCATGACGCTTCGGTCAACGGAACCGTCATTCGTCCAGCGAGGCCCTACCCGGCAATCGCAGAGCAACATCGGCTGGCCGACATGGAGATCTCCGAGGGCGTCATTTCAATGGCTGAAATGCCCGAGACCGTGCGCTCCGCCCCCGCACTTCTGACATCACTTGCGGATGCGATCGATCGTTTTGCAAAGGCGATCCGCCCCAAGGCGAGCCGCAAGCAGACAGCCATAACGATAACCATGGAGCGTCGGGATGGTGCTCTGCGCGTCTATGTCGACACCAATACCGAGATCGCACAAACGATCCGTGATGGATCAAACCATGCCCGCATGGCCTTTCTTGGCGCTCGAGCTCCCATAGAAGCAGCCGCAGCCGAGCTATACGTCAGCCTCGCACAAGATCCGATGATCGGGCATGAAGATCTTACCCTGCGGGTTGCGCTCAAGCGAGGCGGTCCGGACAAGACAACCGGCCTATGGCTCGCGATCGACGGAAACTGGGTAAATACCGAGCCCAACGCAGGAAGCACGCTCGCAACCAAGCTTCGCAATCTGCTCAAGCGCATGAATGCACTTCCTGAAATCACTCCAATGGGCGATGCCCCTCCGGAGTGGATGCTGAACACCACGCGCGGCGTCTTTCAGGTTCGCGCTCCGCGTGCGGAGGAGGCCGTTCTGCGCCTGTTGGTTCTCGGAGCAGTCGATGTAATCGATGTGCTCGCAATAGCGCAAGTGATCGAGTCCAATGCGGCAATGCAGCAGCATATGCGTCCTGCGGCATAGCTTTCCGCAATCGGCCTCGGATGGGCGGATCTACGCCGGCACTAAAGGCGCTCGGAACGACGGCACGGTTTTATGCGATGATTTGATAGACAGGGCACTTTCTCCCGCCCTGTCATACCTCCCTGTTGGACTGGCCCGTCGCGCATGCGGCGGGCCTTTTTTGCGTTCTGAGGTCACTCTGACTGGACCTAACTCCTGCGGGCAACCCCGTTAGAGAAGGCTTTCATGACCCTCGATTACTCCTGGTCCTACGACCCGATTTTCCCCGCCCCTATCTTTGAAGACGCCAAGGTCGGAGCTTTGCTGCGACAAGTTGGTATCGAACATGACCATCGCGGCAACCACGTGATGGCGTTTTTCCATCAAGAGACCGCCCTCGCCCTCCTCTCCGCTCCGCAGGAGATCCTTGATGCCGCGATCGAAGCCGGTTTCTCGCTCACGCCGCATACCAAGATGCGCGCCCCCAGCCAGCTAACTGGCCGGGTCTCCTTTCTCTACAAGGAACTCACAGAGATCATCGATGAAGCCGAGGCAGGCAAGATCGACGACGAGGAAGTGAAAGCACGAGTCTGGTCGCTGCACATGTTCCTCGGCCGCCATGTCATCCGCCGGGTTGTCGCCGATCCGGACACGAAGAAGCTGACCGCCGACCCGGAGCTCGTGGCCGCAACAAAGGGAAAAGGCGATGCTGCTTTTGACCTCGTCGCTTTCAACGAGGCGCTCGAAGAGGGCCCGCACCCTCTACCGAGCTGCGAACCCGCCCAGCGGGAAGAAGGCGGACAAAATATGATGTCCCTGACCGCCGCGGTGCTTTTCGGCGCCGGAGAGGCATCCCAGGTGAAGGACAAAGTTGTCGCCTCGGGGCTTCTCGATGACTTTGCGGTCAGCGATCTCAGCCCTGGCTCCTTCACGGCCGAGAAGGGCGACACGATGATCGTGGCGATGAGCTTCGACGCCCCCTACCCCGAAGGTGATCTCAAGCATTACTGCGCCGGCAATGCGCTCGCCCAGAATGCCTGGGAGATTGCCTCTCCCGCGAAAGAGCATGTCCATATCCAGTTGATGCGTCGAGGTGCCACCCAGGCCACGCGGGAAGACGCCCTGATGCTGGCGCACGTCGCCACGGCGATCGGAGGGCAGGCCGTCATCTGGAGTGCTGCGAAGGCTGCCGTGCCCATGGAGACTTTCGCTGGCGCTCTTGAAGCTGCCGGTGAGAAGGAATGGCCGCTCCTCGGAATGGTTCGCATGACCCCCTACAAGCAGGACGACCGGCAGGGCGTCGCGCTGACGGGTCTGGAGCCTTTCCTGGGCCATGAGATGGCTCTCGCGACCGACCTCGACGCCAGTCTTTCGGAGGCTGCGGGCCGTCTTCTTTCTCTTGCGGGCTGGGCGCTCGATACGAAGCCGGTATTCGCTGATGGCGACACCATGGGGGTAGAAGGCTCTGGGACTGCGCAATTGCGCATACATGATATCAAGGGGCCGGACGGCATATCGACCTTTGAGCTTCGCCCCTATGACGGACCCCCGGCCAAGCATAGCCCGGAAGATCGTGCTCGCGACCCGGAAAAGCCACCGCAAACACCCCCACAAGCCGGCGCCGCGGAAGAGCGAAAGCCTGCAAAGCGACCCTTCTGGAAATTTTGGGCCAAGTAAGCATTCCGCCCGCCTCCACCGGCGGGCGGGCCATGCCCCATTTCAAGGTATAGAGAAGAAGGATTTTAGTATGAAATTTTCCGGGTCAGGCAACAGCCACCAGGAAGTCGCTTTACCCCAGGCTCCTGTGCGGGAACGGCGGCGCGGCCTTCTCCAGGCGAGCGATCCGAACGGAAGTTGGAGCTCGGTCGCGGCCGGCATTCTCAAGATGTCGATTTGCCTTGGCATTGCTGCACTTGCCTATGTCTACCTCCCCTCCTTCGAGGGCTGGAGTTTCGGCGACAGCTTCCCTGGTGGCAAACTTGGGTTTGCAACCTGCATGGCAATTCCGCTGGCTCTGGTCGGGGCTGCAACCAATCTCTGGTCTGCGCTGCGCAGTTTCAGCAGGATCGAACGCCCATAGAAGGCAGCGGCGACTGCGGTTCGAAAAAAGAACGGCACAGGATCAATCCTGTGCCGTTCTTATTGTTTCAGCCCCACGACTGGCCGGGCAGCGCCTCACACATCCGGACCTCAATCCGACACGGCTATGCCATAGATCGGGATATCGAAACTAACCTCCAGCGCCACAGACCCCGTGGTCCCATCGATCTTCCGGATAGTGCTGTCACGCCCAGCAATCCAAAGATTTCCTGCGGCATCATATTGCAAATCTGAAGCGTGCCCGGCGGCGCCAGTGAAATCCCAGTCCTGAGGAGAGTATTTACCCGGAGTGAACTGCTTGACGTGATAGACCCAGGGCGACTTCATCTTGGTGGAGGACACCGCCACCTTTCCGTCGGGGCTCAGTGCCATGGCGAAGACCTGGCCGCTTACTTCATCGAAAATTTCTTCGATATAGCGAGAGGTGCCTGTATCTACGATGACATAGGCCGCGTCGTCCCTATACATGTCGTCCTGGCTATAGTCGAAGGTATGTCCGGCCACATAAATCTTGCCGTCATCCCCCATTGCGACACCACTGAGGTAATCAGATGGCGCTTCATTATTCCAGACCACCGTCATGTCGCCGGTGGGGTTGATCTTGGCCACCGCACCGAACTTGGTCACGACATAGACCATGCCATCAGCGCCGACATCGACGCCGTTCACCCAGTCACTGTCGCGCTGGTCTGGATTGGCCGTTCGCACGAACTTTGTTCCAAGAACCTGGCCGTCGGAACTCAGCTTGCGAACCATCCCGGTCCGGCCAACGGCATAAACAGTTCCATCCGCGGCCACAGCCACATCCATGACGTCGCTGATTGCTGCATTGTGAGCCCAGATCTGCGCCCCATCTGAACCGATCTTTCGGACTGTGCCATCGGCGCCCGCCGTATGAATGCTGCCGTCCGGGCCCAAAGTAAGTTCGTAAACCGTCTCGGACTGATCCGTGTTGGTCCAAAGCACCGCACCATCCTGCCCAATCGACATGATACGGCCGTCGGCACCTGCTGCGTAGATGCAATTTGCCGTGCATGCTGCGCCGGCCGACTGACCGCCGCCTTCGCTCGGACCAGTATTCACGCCGGGTGCATAAGCCTCAATTGCGTTGATCCCCCCGCCGAGATCGAAACGTTCGACCTCAGCGCCAGACTTCACTTCGAGCTTTGCCACCTGCCCGCCGCCGGCGGCGTAGATATGCCCCAGTCCATCGAATGAGACGCCCCTCACATGACCCGAGAAGTCGGTCGATCGCCATTTCTCTGCCGCATACTCACCAGGCATCAGCGCGCTGATCGCATAGGAGAACGGCGTTTTCAGCTTGGTGGCGCCAACGGCAACGATACCATCGGGGCCCAGGTCGATGTCGAAAATCTGACCATCCACTTCGTCCGCCCGATTGACAATAGTCCGGCTGCCACCATTGTCGGATACCACATAGACCGCATCATCGCGGTAGTAGTCATCCTCGTTTCCATCGAAGGTATAGCCGCCCAGGTAGATGTTCCCGGATAGGTCCAGCTGGACTTCATCCAGGTAGTCCGTCGGCATCTCTTCCTTCCAGAGCGTCGTCATTTCGCCTGCCGGATCAAGTTTCGCAAGCGCTCCGAATTTCGTGGACACGAAAGGATACCCGTATTTATCCACCGCGATGCCCTCGATAAAATCTCGGTAGGTCTGATCGGGGTTGTCCGTATGAACCGCCTCCGCGGCCATAACCCGACCGGTTTCTCCATTGATCTTGTAGACAACACTCGACTTGCCACTGCCCGCGTAGACCGTGCCATCAGGTCCAACCGCCACGGCCCGCATCAGGTCATGTCCGGTCTGGTGCGACCAGGCTTGCACACCGGTAGGCTTGATCTTGCGAACCGTTCCATCTTCGCCTGCGGTATAGACGGCCCCGTCGGCATCCACTGCCAGCGCATAAATGCTTTCGGCTTGGTCATCATTCGACCAGACAGTGACACCGCCCTCACCTACAAGGCGGACCTCGCCACTGGCAAAGGCAACATAGAGACAGGCATCCTGGCATTCCTTGGGGCCCGGGAGGATGATCCCACCCATGTCGGGCTCCTCATTGGTGAAGTCCCCATCGGCCTCTCCCCCGGAATCTCCGTCGGATACGCCATCCTCGCCGTCGGTCTCGCTGCCGACGCCTGGTTTCTCGAACTCGATCCCGTCAGTGTCGATATCTTCTTCTGTGACCACGTATTCGAACACCACTTCGGTGGTTTTCGATCCGGCCTTGTAATAGGCCCGACGCACGGTCCCGCCGATGTCGATCTCGACATAGGCGTTATCCTTCACATTCACCTTCTTGCTGAAGATGATAGTGAATTGCAGCGCGTCCCCTGGCCCGTATTCACCGTCAGCGGGCGCCACCACGTCGATGATATCTGGCACGGAATTGCCCGACTGCTCCTTGCCCTGGTCCGAAGCGTTCTCGTTAGCCTTCCCGCCCCCGCGAAGACTGTCCACGCTTTGCTCGAACACGTCGAAGATCGCATCTCCCGACGCGGTAACGGCGCCGATTGCCAAAATCGCAACGAGGCCCACGACTACCCCGTAGTCTGCACCACTCGCGCCTGAGCTATTCTTGAAGAGTCGGGGTCGCTTGCCTGAGCCCATGGTCGGTCGTCCTCATAATGACTTCCTGCGGAAATGGTGTTTCCCCATCTCCTCCGGAAATCGAGGGTCACATGGGCGCAAGTCTCCCGGCAATTTGGAGACACCGCAGGAGAGGATCACCCCAATGCCTTCAACCAGGGCGGCGGAGCCGAAGGGGGCGCATTGCGCGACACGAATTTGCGTCGCCACCCTGCTGCGCGCAAAAGCATTGCCCAGAGCAGGGAAAACGCGCCTGGAGCATGCGTGCTGTTATCCCGCCCCTTCGTATAAAGTGTCCGGATCAAAGCTTCGCGCATGGCGGGCTCGGGAGCCTGGATGGCGACATCGATCTCGCCCGTATTGCGCCGGGTCACATATGTCGCCAAAACGCCGAGCCCCTCGACTTCGAGGCCCAGCCATTCATCCTCACCCACCCCATCAACTTCCCCATCGACATGGAGCCGGGCCGCTGACAGCGACATTCGATCAAGAGCAGCAGAGAGACGCTTCCCTTTGGCCGTGATCAGGAAGCAAGGAAAGCGGTCCATCGGGAAGAAATCATCCGATATACCCTCGCTGGTTGAAATCGCCACGGCCTGCACGATTGTCAGAACAATCATGCCAAGCACAGCCCAGATTACCAGGAGGGGAAGTTGCAGGCTGCTCTCCAGAACCCGGGTGTTGATGTCAGCATTGAGGTAGATGCCCAGTGCCGTCGCGAGGATCAGCGCAGCCGGGGCGAATACCATGATGTTATCGAGCGCAGCGCCGCCGGCTGCCTGCCCCTTGGGTGTCACCTTGAAGGCATGCCCGTGCGGCCGGATCAGCGTCGTCAGCACTGTTGGAATGATACGCGGGGCCTGGATACATGTATGGACCATGATCGCCAGCGGGAAGAAACCATTCGGAGAAATCAGGCGAAGGCCAGCAACGACCGCCAGCAATGTCGGCAGTTGGTAGGAAAGGATGTCCGCGGTGGAGGCATCGCGCAGCGGGGACCAGCCAGTCCAGAGACAGATCAGGGGCGTAAGAAGGGTCGCAAGCACAACAAGGGGCTGAGCGAGCCAGTGAAGCGGAATGAACATGAGCCGCTCGTGCCACTTCAGACCGGGTCCGAACGGCCCCTCTTTGAGAAACAGGATCTGCACGGCGCCGCGCGCCCAGCGTGCGCGCTGCACATACATTGCCGAAAGCGATTCCGGTGCGAGGCCGATTGCCAGCCGTTCGTTGAGGTAGCGTGTCACGTAGCCTTTGCGCAGAAGGGCCAGTGTCAGCAGCATGTCCTCAGTGATCGATCCAGTCGGAAGCTTGTTGCCGATCTCTTCCATCGCCCGGCGCCGGGTGATCGAGTTCGAACCGCAGCAAAAGGCCGCGTTCCAACCATCGCGTCCAGCCATGATCGTTCCGAAGAACAGGCGTTGATCGTCAGGCAGCACTTTTCTCAGGCGCAGGTTCGACTGCATCGGGTCGGGATTGTAGAAGCTATGCGGGATCTGGACGATGCCAACCTCAGGGTCTTCGAAGAGCCCCATGGCCCGGTAGAGGAAGTTTTCCTGCGGGATGAAGTCAGCATCCAGCACCAGAAAGAACTCCCCATCGGTGCGGGCGATCGCCGCGTTGATGTTCCCGGCCTTTGCGTGCTCGTTCGACTCTCGCGTGAAGTAATCCACCCCGCGCTGGGCGCAATATTCACGCAGCCAGTCCCGCTTGCCATCATCGAGGATGCAAACCCGCAGGCGGTTGGATGGCCAGTCGAGAGACTGCGCCCCGATGATTGTCTTCTCCAGAACGTCAAGGTCCTCGTTATACGTCGCGATGAACACATCCACTGTCGGCAGATCAGCGCCATCGGTAGCCCGAAGGCGGGCTTCGCCGCGATCGGCATCCGCAGAGTTGCACCGTGGGCGGGAGATCATCAGGAAAAGGATGACTGTATCGATCCAGACCATGATCTCGATCCCGAACAAGGCCCAGGCGAACAAGGCTTCCGCTGAGTAGTCGCCCCTCATTGGAAGCGTGATCTCGACCCGCCAGGACAGGTAGCGCACCGCAACCAGGATAATACCGCATAGCACCAACTGCACTGCCCACGAGCGAACCCGCGGACCTGATACCCATGTGCGCGGCACCAGCAGGGCTGTGGCGATCACGATCACCAGCGGGATGAGAAAGTCAGGCAGCATCGCTTATTCCTGTCCGACCAGATCGGCCTCTGCGACGATCTGAGACTCGCCTTCAGTCGCAGGCGTGATCCATCCGGCGATTTTCTCGATCACGTTCTCGACAAGGCTTTCCTCCATCTGGAAGCGCACTTCGGCAGCACGGCCGACATCGCAGAAGGCGCGCTGAACCGTGAAAGACGACAGGTCGGCCTGCTCATCCAACACAACAATCACGCGAACCCCGTCGGTAGCCTCGATGCGAGGAGCGGCGGCATCCATACCGCGGTTTGGCTTCGCCCCACTTCCGTAGGACGCCACGACCTTCGCCGTCATGGGCGTATCCGATCCCTTGAGCTTCACCCAGGCTTCAGTTCCGGCACGCACCTTTTCAAAATGCCGGGCCGGCAGGATTACCTCGAGAAAGCGCCGTGAGCATTTCAGAATCTGGACCACCTGCTCTCCCTCTGACACCGCGGAGCCCTCCACGCCCGAGGCGTTCCAGATGAGGCCTGACAGCGGCGCCACTGGCCGGAAGCTCTCTCGGCGCGTGGATTCTCGAGCGTATGATGCTTCCTGGGTCTTGAGGCTTGCACGCCGGGTCTCCAGGCCCAGCAGTCGAGCATCGAGATCCGCGAGGCGGATCGCGACTTCGTCGATCCGATACTCAATCTGCTCGAAATCGCTGGATGTGAGATCCACCCCCAGCTCGCCATCGAGTGTGCTTTCCTCGATTTCCAGTCTCGCCTGAGCGGCCCGTCGCTGTGCGACATCTGCCGTCGCCACTTCCATGTCCGCCTTCGCGCGGATCAGGTCCGATTTCTTGGCGCTGCCTTTCTCCGAAAGCGACTGAAGGCGTGAATGATCTTCCTCGGCCTGACTCAGTAGCGCTTCGGCACGTCGAACTTCCCAATGCGCCTCCTCCAGCCGAGGTGCGAACCACGCACGCCGTGCCTCGATCTTGGCCTCACGGCGCGCGATCAGCCGTTCTGAAAGCGCCTGGAGGTCGCTCATCTGCTTTTTTAGGCCCACGATTTGTCCAGTGGTGGCGCCGATCTCTGCCCGCAGGGCCTCCGCGCTTGCACCTTGACCTTCGGAGTTCTTCAGAACAAACAACGTCTGGCCAGCCTCAACGGGTCGCGCAACGAGCGGCGAGGCCTTGACCAGGGTGCCATTAAAGGGTGCCGAAACCCCGACCAATGGCGCGTTGACCACGGCCGAAGTGGACACGTAGCTGGTAAGGTGCGGCTGCATCGAGGTTGCTGCAACGACGAGAAGTGCGGTTGCGAGCGAAACCCGCAGGATGGTGAACTTCATGGAAGATATCCCTCTATAAAGGGAATATTGGCTGCCCTCAGAACGGCGAAGTTACCTGCATAGTGACGCTGCGTATTCAGTAGGACGTTTATGACGCTTGCTGTCGAAACGAGTTCTCCCTGCATGCGCATACGGAAAGAACTTTCGGTTCGGCAGCTTGATGCCCATATTCGGTCAATGCAAAATAGCTCCCCTCACTTCCTCGCGCTGCCCTCTCGCGACCTGGAATTTCCGTCTCAATCATTGCGAGTTCCATCGCATGCGGTTGCGTTGCAGATTGAAAGACCCCTTAACCGACGCCATCTCCGCGCCGTCGCTGCGGTCGATCAAGCCGGGGAAGCCATCTCGCCGCGCAGTCTTCCCCGATCACTTAGAAGGATTTCAGCCAGGGGGTTTATCCCGGGGCGCTATGGATGGCCGCGTGCACGCTACGTGCACAGTTTCGCCGACTGGACCGTCTACGGTCACGCCGAAACGCAGCACGACACCCGGGCAGACCACTTGATTGTAACCCAGGACCTTATCGCTCACGCGCAGAAGCTATCCGATCATAGCTTGATCATTCGAAAAATTGCCACAAGCCGATACGGGACACCGATCTACGGCATGCCGCCTGAGATGGAAATACTTCCGGTCTATCTTCGAAAACCCATCGCGCCGCCATCCTCCGCACATGCAAGAATGGAACAAATAGCACGGTTTGCCCCTCAGCTTGCAATTATCCAGCGGCTTCTCGCTTTGCCGGTCGAGGGCACTCCCGAGATAACCTGGCTACCGGCAGAAAACTACGTGCACTGACCTGGCATGGGTTTCTGTGTTGTGAAGGTGTAGGGACAGAGCAAAAAGCGATCCTCCCCAAGCTGATCGCTCAAACCCATCTTCCCACCAAAGAGGAGGTGACTTCCTCCTCCCGGCCAAAATGATAAGCCTCGCTCGAGAGGAAGAAAGGACCCACATGGATCGCGCCAGCCGCATCAATCAAACCATCGCCCGGGAAATCGGCGCAAACACCCCTCAGGTCGCCTCCGCAATCGCCCTTCTCGACGACGGCGCCACGGTTCCCTTTATCGCGCGCTACCGCAAGGAGGCGACCGGCGGTCTCGACGACGGGCAGCTTCGCACGCTCTTCGATCGCCTTGGATACCTTCGCGAACTCGACGATCGGCGTGATGCGATCCTGAAATCCATCCGCGAGCAAGACAAGCTGACCGACGCACTTACACGCAGCATCAACGCCGCAGAGACGAAATCCCATCTTGAGGATATCTATCTTCCCTTCCGGCCCAAGCGTCGGACGAAAGCAATGATTGCTCGGGAAAAGGGGCTTGAACCCTTGCGCGATGCAATCCTCGCTAACCGGGGATCTGATCCGGCAACCATTGCCAGGAAGTTCGTCTCCGGTGAGGTGGAAAACGAGCAGGAGGCGCTCGACGGTGCCCGGGACATTATCGCCGAAGACCTCGCCGAAACACCCGACCTGGTTCAGGATCTTCGCGGCTACCTCCAGCGCGAGGCAGTGGTCACCGCGAAAGTCGTGAAGGGCAAAGAGGAAGCAGGTGCGAAGTTCTCGGACTACTTCAATCACACAGAATCCTGGGCCAAGATGCCCGCGCACCGCGCGCTTGCCATGATGCGCGCTGTCGGCGAGGGGATCATCCGCTTCGACGTGGGCCCGGACGCTGAGACCGGTAAAGCGCGCTGCCAAAGCATGGTGGCCGCCCGCCTCAAACCCTCCGGCAAAGGACCTGCGGATCAATGGCTCCGCGATGTGGCGGACCACGCCTGGAAAACCAAGCTCTCCACTGCAATGACCACGGACCTGCTCGCCGATCTGCGACAGCGCGCACATGAAGAAGCGATCTCTGTCTTCTCGCGCAACCTCAAGGACCTGCTGCTTGCCGCTCCCGCAGGCGCACGTCCGACGCTCGGCCTCGATCCGGGTATTCGCACCGGCGTAAAGGTCGCGGCAATCGACGCGACAGGCAAGCTCCTCGCGACCGACACCATCTATCCCTTCCCGCCGCGGCGTGACGTGAAGGGCGCTCAGTCGACCCTTGCGAAGATGATCCGGACCCACGGAATCGAGCTCATCGCAATCGGCAATGGCACCGGTTCGCGTGAGACCGACAAGCTGGTCGCCGACACACTCAAGCTGCTGCCAACAAGTGGCAAAAAGCCGACCAAGGTCATCGTTAGCGAGGCCGGCGCATCAGTTTATTCTGCCTCCGAACTTGCTGCGAAGGAATTTCCGAAACTCGATGTCTCCCTGCGTGGCGCCGTTTCCATCGCTCGCCGCCTTCAGGACCCGCTCTCCGAGCTGGTGAAGATCGAGCCCAACGCGATTGGCGTCGGTCAATACCAGCACGATGTCGACCAGAAGCGGCTGGCAAAGGCTCTCGAGGCAGTCGTCGAGGATGCAGTGAACGCCGTGGGCGTGGACCTCAACACGGCATCGGCTGCACTCCTGTCGCATGTCGCGGGCCTGACCCCGAAGCTTGCGGCCGCCATCGTTGCGCATCGCGACGAGAACGGCCCCTTCCGCACGCGCAAGGAGCTTCTCAAGGTGAAAGGACTCGGCCCCAAGGCGTTCGAGCAGTGCGCAGGATTTTTGCGCATCCGCAACGGCAAAGAGCCGCTCGATGCATCAAGCGTTCATCCTGAGGCCTATGACTTGGCGCGCAAGATTGTCATTGCCTGCGGCCGCGATCTGCGCGCCATCCAGTCCAGTCCGGAAACCCTCAAGCGAGTGCAGCCCGAAAGCTTCGTCACCCGGAAATTCGGCTTGCCCACCGTCCAGGATATTTTGCAAGAACTGGAAAAACCCGGGCGCGATCCACGGCCGAGCTTCAAGACCGCAGCCTTTGCCGATGGCGTCGAGGAGATCACCGATTTGCGCGAGGGCATGCGCCTCGAAGGCACAGTGACAAATGTCGCTACTTTCGGAGCCTTTGTCGACATCGGCGTCCATCAGGATGGCCTTGTCCATGTGAGCCAGCTTGCAGATCGCTTCGTGAAGGACCCCCACGAAGTGGTGAAAGCAGGCGATGTCGTCCAGGTTCGCGTCACGGAAGTCGATGTGCCCCGCAAACGCATTGCGCTCAGCATGCGCAGTGATGGCGGTGCATCGGCCAAGGAAGATCGCGCGGCGCGCGGAGGCGATAGCCGTGGCCAAAAGCCGGCCAAGGGGGCAGGCCAGGCCAGCAGCAAGCCCAAGGGTAACGATCAGCCCGGCGCTCTGGGCTCCGCACTTCTCGCGGCACTCAAGAAGTAAGGCTGCATACCTTTCATGAAGTCGAACCGGCGAGATCACTCTCGCCGGTTTTTTTATTTGCGCCCTCGACGCTTGGGCCGCCCCAGCAGTGAGCCATCAATGAGCTCACTCCTGGAGCGCCGCGGCGCTGCGAGGGATGTGCACCCCATCGAGAAATATTCCGGGCCGACGGATCGAGAGGCCGATCTACCGGGCAACGTAAAGGACCAAAGGTGGCATGACGACAATGGTATTGCAGCACAAGATCCCGAACAGTCGCGAGCTGCGCCTGCTTCGACAGGACAACCTCGCCTTTTACGCGGAGATCAATGCGCGCGCCTTTTCCGGCGCCTTCATGAGCGAGATCCCCGTGCAGGCCTATCTCAAGATCATTGACGAGGTGAAGGCGGACTTCATCAGCACCTCTCCCGACACCGACTTTTCGAAATCCGCGCAGCTCTACATGGACATGATGCGCGGCAAGTATTCGAGCTACGACCGCTCGAAATCCGAGCCATGGATCGGGACCGACACCAAGGGCGATACCGAAGTGGTCGTTCTGCTCGAGCCCGGCGCGCGGGCCTTGCGCATCCTACGCGATCTTGACAGCGAGCACAGCTTCCTCGCCGTATCGAGCCTGTCGTCGCTCAGCGAACGGCTGGTTTCGACCGCGGCCCGCCTTTCGGGCGATACCACCCAACAGATTGACGCCCTCGAGGCCCGGCGCGACGAACTTGACGCCGAGATCGCCTCGCTTCGCGCCCACGGCGCCACCCCATTGACCGCTCTCGAGCGCCAGACAGAGGTCCAGTCGTTGCTCGCCGACATCTCCCGCATCAAGGCGGGCTTCGGCGAGGTGCCAGCAGCGAAACGCCGCATCAACCGTGAGAACCAGGACATCTTCCTGGAGACCGAGAAACCCGTCGGCCAAGTCCTCGACATCTTCTGGGATCGCCAGAAAGACTGGGAGGAATCCGGCGAAGCGGCGGTGCTTTCGACATTGCGCGATCTCCATGTAGACATCGCCAAGGTCCAGACGCTGCAAGGCAGCCTCGAGCAAATCTCCCAGATAGGAGAGGATGTGATCCCCGATCACAACCGGCGCGAAATCGCCTCCTTCCTGCCCGACATGCTCGAGATCTCGAACGACATCTCTCTCGAGATCTCGCATATCTGGAAGGCGGTTCACTCCTACATCTCGAATCCAAACTATGCCGCCCGCCGCGAAGATGCGCGCGTTCTGCGTGAAGCACAGGCTGCCGCCGGACGCATTCGCGATGAGCTGCGCCCGAGCCCGCAGGACCGTCGTCTCAAAGAGGTCGGGCTGAAGCTCACCATGCCACTGCGCACGCATCCGGTATCCGACCTCAAGCTGACAATGGAGAAACCCGAGAAGGTCGACGAGAACCGCGAGATCACGCCCGTGGCCGAAGAGCCCGATGCCGATGAGCGCCGGCTGAAGCTGGCGCGCGAGAACGCCAAGAGCGCATATCTCGCCACAAGCGCCATCGTGGGACGTATCCGCGAAGCAATGGGTTCGCGCAACGAGATCACCTTGTCGGACGTCCTGCGCCAGTTCCCGCTGCGCTACGGACGGCACGAGATCAGTCGCTACCTTGCGGTTGCCTCCGGCACCCATCCGTCGGTCCTCGTCGAGGGGATGAGCTTCACGCTGCGCTTCAACGAGCACGGCAAGCCCACCATGGCCAGTGTCGTCAATCCGATCTTCCGCAGCACCGGCGCGGTCGGAGAAGGCTTCGGGGAGTTCGCGACCGAGAACTACCTGATGGCGCCGGCCCAGATGCGTCAGAACCCGACTGGCTACGCGCCCGTCGATCACATGAAGGCCGCGGGCTGACCAGCCCGCGCCGCCTCTTCAGAAAAACAGACAGAAAGCACGATCCTATGGCCAAGCACGTCCTCAATCACGTCCTCTCCCGCCTGCTGCGCGACAGCGCGATCTACAACTCCAAGACCCCCTCGCTTTTCGAGACATTGCTCGAACTGCGCAGTGATGTCGAAACCGGTCTGCGCGCCCTCGGCATGGAACTGGTGGTCGTCGTCGATGCCGGCGTCGCCCATGCACGCAACATGAGCGATGAGGCACTCGATGCTCTCGCGACCCAGCTCGAGTGCGAGCCGATCTCCCCGGTGTGTTCCCACAACCGCCTGAGCTATTACGACAGCGTCGCCGTTGTCTACTTCCGCATGAGCCTTGACCAGGAGTTGCGCCAGGGTGGCGAAGAGATCTGGCTTCCCAAGAACGAGGTCTATGACGCCCTCGCCAAGCACTACTCCGAGAGCGTGGCCGATGACCGTATTGCGCTCGACGAGCGTATCACCAAGTGCCTCTCCCGTATGGTAGATGCCAAGCTCCTCACTGTCCGCGCCATGGGCAGCTCCTCCACCTATCGCGGCACGCCCCTCATGCAGGTCGCCTTCTCTCGCGATGCGCTGGCCGAGTTCGCCGAGGCGATGAACATGATTGCCGACGAGGCCGAGCCTTCGAAGGATGAACGTGAGCCCCTGGTGCAGTTCGATACGATCGAACCAGCAGCCTGATCCTCTACCCGTCCATTCTCGCCTTCGGGGCGCGCACCTTTCATGCGTGCGCGCCCCGTTGCCGTTCAGGACAAGGGGAAGATCTGCACCCCATCGAGAAAATGAAGACCCTTCCGGTCCCCTGTGCCGAGATCCTTCTCGGAAACAGATTTTCACCCGCGCCAGGCGCGGGCTTGCTTGACGAAAGAGATGCCATGACCAACGACGCCAGCCGCAACCTGATTGACGTAATCCACGACGAAGCCCCTGCCGGGACCTTTCGCAAAGGCTACCGCCTGCGCCGCCTCGAGGTGAAGAACTTCGGCGGCTACCACGGGCCGGCCTCCGTCTTTAACTGCGACCTCCACGGCGCGGTCTTTTCGGGCGACAATGGCGCCGGCAAGTCGACGGCGATCGACGCCTACCGGCTTCTCTTCCGAACCCATCCGCGCTTCAACTCGGCGACCCAGGAGCAGTCCAAGGACCGCACCGTCGAGACCTATTATGTCGGCCAGTATGGCAAGAAGGACACCGGTGGCGGCGCCAAGGCCGAGACTCTGCGCGACTACGGCGTGAAGAAGGGCTTCATGGCTGTCTGCGGCGTCTTCGAGACCGACCGCGGCGAGACCTTCTCGATCCTGCGCATGGCCTACTTTCTCAAGAAAGGCACGCCGGCCGAATGGCGCCTGATCACCGCGCCCAGCGACATCTCCATCGAACGCGACTTCCCCGAATGGCCCACGCGTGGCGTGGCAGCGCGCGCCGCCGATGCCCTGGGCGGGACTCTGCATCCGAACTTCAAGGAATTCTTCGGAGCCTCCGGTCTGGCCTTTGGCATCGACAAACCGGATGAGGCCATGGCCGCTTTCCGCTTCATCGACGAGTCGATCGGCGTGAAGAAGATGGGCTCGATCACCGGTTTTGCCCGCTCCAACATCTTCCCGCGCACCTCCCTGCGCGAGTCCGCCGACGCCGTCGTCACCACCTTCGAGGAGGTTCGCCAGTCGATCAGCGAGGTCGAGCGCTGCGAGTCCAAGATCGCCGGCCTCAAGGACGTCACCCGCAAGTTCGGCTTTCTCGACAAGGCCCTGGCCACCCATGAGGCCAGCATCAACCGCCGCGCCCGCTTCGAGCAGTTCTCCTCTTTGATCGAGCGCGCCTTCTGGAGCCGCCAGTTCCGCAAGGCCAGCGCCCAGCGCGCCGCCCTTGAGGCCCAGCTCGCCGCGGCGGAGACTCTGGAGGCCACGGCCCGCGCCGAGGTCCAGGCGATCGTCGAGGCCATCTCCTCCAAAGGCTTCGACAAGATCCAGGACTACAAGGACGCCAAGATCGCGACTGTCTCCAAGCTGAACCGCGTGAGTAGCAAGGTGAAATCCCTCAAGGCTGAATTCAAAGCTGCCGGCATCAACTTCCGCTGCGCCAGCCAGGCCGACCTCGACGCCGTGGCGCAAGACCTCGCAACCAAGCTTGCGGATATCGCGAAACGCCAGCAAGCGGTGATCGATAGCCAGGAAGATCTCACTCGCGTCAAGCACCAGGCGGAGGCGGCCAACAAGGAAGCCGCCGACAGCTATGCCTCGTTGCTCCGCTCGAAATCCGCGATCGACCCCAAGCTGCTGGCCGCGCGCGACGCTCTGGCCGAAGAACTGCATGTCCGCAAGGATGACATCCCCTTCCTGGCCGAGCTGGTCCAGGTCCGTGAAGGCGAAGAAGCCTGGGAGGGCGTCGCCAACCGCGTCCTCGGCGGCCTCGGCTGCGAGATCCTGATTGATGCCGCACACGCCTCCGAGGCGCGTGGCATTATCAACCGCGGCCCGAACGGTATGGGCAAGCGGGGCTGGGGCGCACGCGTCGTCCTGCGCGAGATCTCCGACATGGCGCCCAAGACCCGTGCCCGGATGGCCAAGACCTGCCTCGCCGGCAAGCTCGAGGTAAACCCCGAAAGCCCCTTCTGCGAAGTGGCCCGCGCGCTGATCGAGGATCACGCGGCACATGACTGCGTAACCGAGGCCAAGTTTAAGGCGACCAATGACGACGCCTGCACCAAGGAAGGCTCGGTCAAGAAGGGCAACCGCATCGTCAAGGACGACCGCTACCGCATCGACGATCGCTCGAAATACGTGCTGGGCTGGAATGTGCAGGACCGCATCGACCTGGCCAAAGCCCTCGTCGAGGAAACCCAGGCAGCCTTCGACAAGGCCCGGGAAGATCTGGCACAATCGCGCGCCGCATTCGCCAGCCTTCAGACCAAGGCCAGCGAGTTCAACAAACTAAGCGGGATGGACCTGGACTTCGAGGAACTCGACGAGCAGGGCCTCGTGCGCCGTATTGATGAGCTGACCGCTCAGATCGACGCGCTCGACAGCCCCGAGGCCGAAGAACTGCGCCGCAAGAAGCAGCGCGCCGAGGCGGCCGAGACGCAAGCCCGGGCCGATCAAAAGCGCCTGAATGGCGAGATCGGCGGGAAGGCCAACACCGTGCGGACGGCGCAAACCAACCGCGACGCGAAAGCCAAGCGCTTCCTCGACAGCATCTCGGCCGTGGGTGCCGCAACCTTCGCCGATCGCGAAGCTTACCGGGTCGCGGCACGCGAAGTGCAAAACGCAACCGGCGTGCCGGGAATCTGTCGCCATATCCTGGCAACAGTGGTCTATGACATCCCGAGCGTGACCTCCGACGTGCGCAAGAAGATCGATCACGCCACCAACAGCGAGCTCAACATCGCTCGCGCCGGTGAAGTGGCCAAGACCGCCGCGGCGAGCTTCCTGCGCGACTACCCCGAGGAGGGCAGCGAGCTGGAAGTCGAGGGCCTGGTGGGCGATCTCAAGAGCGCCGAGAGCCTCGCGCGTGCCCGCATGACCCGCGATGTCTGGGTTGCCCGCAAGGAGCGCATCGAACTCGATGACCTGCCGCGCCACAAGGGCAAGTTCCAGCAGCGTCAGAAGACCTTCGCGACCGACACCATCAAGGCGCTGGAGGGCGCGCAGAATGCCTATGCTGCACGCCTCAAGGCAATGCAGTCTGGCCTGAACGCGATCCTCCAGGACCTGGTTTACGACCCGATGGAGGGCACCCGTGCGCGTCTGCGCATCCGGCCCAGCAGCGACAATGACCAGATCGTCAAGTTCCGCGCGCGCGTGGCTGATGCCATGAACCACCTCTATGCCGCACCCGACGTGCTGGAAGCAAAGACCGAGGCCGTGATCGAGATGATCAATGACGACCACACCAAGGAAGGGTCGGCGCGCCGTGAGGCGATCCTCAACCTGACCAACTGGTTCGAGATGGACATCGAGGAATACCACGCCGATGAAAACGGCGAGTTCCTGTCCCAGCGTCGCTTCTGGTCGGGCAAGGACGGCGAGTCCGGCGGTCAGGGCGAGCGTCTCACCATGCTGCTGATCGGTGCGGGCCTCGCCTACACCTTCGGCGCGCATGACGAGATGCGCTCGAGCACCGGTCTTCAGACCATCGTCCTTGACGAGGCCTTCATGCACGGCTCCGAGGAAATGGCCGCAGCTGCGACCGACGTCCTCAGCGCCATGGGTCTCCAGGTGATCGCAGCGACCCCGGTGCAGAAACTCCAGGCCTTCCGCGGGCACGCCGAGCGCATCTTCGACATCTCGAAGAACAACGAGCAGATCCGGCATGTGGTCACCACCTATGCCGAACTGGACGACACCGCCCCCGAGGAGGTTGTCGCCCCTGCCGCGCAGGATGTGCAGGTTGTCGCGGAGCCCGCGCTGGCATGATGATCCTCAAGCGCCCCCGGGGCAGCGTGGCGGAATCTCCCGCCGCGCTGCGTGCCCGGCTTCAACGAGCATGGGACGGGCGTGTCGCCCGCTCCATCGCCCCACCTGCCGATACCGAACCGGACTTCCCCGTCACCGTGAATATCGGACGGCCTTCGCTCACACCCGATGCTCTGGTCCGCAACCAGACAGGGATCATGGAGTGGATCACCTCCTGGAAGGAGGTCGAAGATCGCGTCGCCATCACCTGCGAGACGGTGACCAAGCGCCGGGTAGGAAAGATCACCCTGCCCGTCCATGTCATCTTCGAGACCATCGAGGAGATGGCGGACTTCCTCGGTGCGCAGGCCCAGCGTGAGCTCAAGATCGCCCGACGCAGTGTCGGCATCCTCGAGGGGGTGGATGAGCGATTGCGCGCCATGGCGCCCCATTGGCGCCGCCTGGCATCACTCTCGGACGAAGAGGCCGCAGGCTTTGGACGTCTCATCGAGACCTGCCGCGATGGAGGGACAAGCAATCTCGACATCCGGGAGCTGGCGATCGCCGGCCTCGACAGCAAGTGGGCCGAGACCCGCTCCAGCATGGTGCGTGAAGCGCTCCGGCATATTGACTGTCTCTCTGAAGCAGAGGGCTTCCGCGAGCAAATGGGCTTTCGGGAAGATGACCGCCAGGAAATCTGGATGAAGTTCCATCCAGACGACATGACGATGCCGCTGGGGGACCAAGAGTTCGCCATGCGGCCCAGCAAGATCCAGCGATTGCCGCAAAGGATTCGCCGGGTCGTGATCGTCGAGAACAAGGCGACCTTCAACAGCTACCGCCCCACGCCGGGTGTCTGTCTGTTTTTCGGCTCCGGCAATGCCATCTCGGGCACCGTCGGCGTAATGCGCTTCCTGCGCGAGCATGAGATCCTCTACTGGGGCGACCTCGACAGCTTCGGGATGAAAATCCTGAGCCGGGTCCGCCGGGTCATGACCCAGACGCGCTCCGTCCTCATGGACGGCCATACGATGCAGGAGCATCGTGCGCTCTGGACACGGGAGACCGATGATGATCGCTTCACCGGCGACATCGGCGGCCTGACCGCCGACGAGGGAGCCGCACTCGCGCTCATTCGCAATGGTGGCAATCGCCTCGAACAGGAACGCGTTCAGCCCACGGCCGCGCAGATGGTTGCCATCGGGCTTGAGCGGATCACTTAGAAAAAGCGCCGGCGGATATCTCCGCCGGCGCCATTGCGTTTTGCTGGCCCTGCAACTGCCAGGCCCTGAGTTTCGTCTGGGCGCTCAGACAGCTGCGAGATCTGCCTCGTAGGCTTCGCCCAGCCGCTTGAGGATATCCCTTTCGATCTGACGCACGCGCTCGGCCGTCACTCCAAGCTCCTTGCCAATCTCCTCGAATGCCCAACCCTCGTCGCGCAAATAGCGCAGCGAGAAAATCCGCCATTCACGTTCGGAAAATGTCTTGCGTGCCCATGAGATCACCCGTCCGAGATCGATGGCTCGATCATTGGCTTGCGTGGGGTCAAACCCCGAGACTGGTGCCGGCTCCGGGGTTTCGCTGATCATGCCGGCAATGGCCTCTTTGACCATCGTCCGCTCTGCGTTCGGAAACAGCTGATCGAGATCATGATCGTCCATCTCTTCGAGCTGGGCACCATCATAATCCGTGAGCTTCGCAAGAATGGATGTCATCGCGCTGTTGCGGCGCAGTCTTGTCTGGGTCGCCATGTGAACCGCATGCAAATAGCGGGCATTTCTCGGCACGAAGGACACCAGGGTCATCCACTGCGAGCGATTTCCGATCTCGAGATTGCCCAGATAGACCATCATCTCCGCGATGGCCTCCTGGATCATATCGTCAATTTCCTGGTCGAGGTGATCCTTCTCCGCCAAGGCGCGAACCGGCACGGCTGCGAGCGAGAGGATCAACTCCTGGAAAGGCGCGGCGCCGCGCTCTACGCGGCTGCGGTGCAAGAGAAAGCGTTCTTCGAAATGGGGAAGGCGATCAAAATTCCGGTAATCGGAAAGCAGGCGGGCGGCGCTTGGATTTGTCCGCCTGAGACGGCGCGCCGCTCGGTCCAGGACCTCGTCGAAATCACCGCGGCGGCGGGAGTTTGCGGTATAGCGCCAATACCTATGACGCTTCTTCTTGTTTTTCTGTGTCATTGCTCTTGGGTCAGTTAGCTTCTCCCAAGAAAATGGTCCCCGCGGGGTAACCCCACGATCAGATTGTCGCTTTTTTCGGGCTAAAGCCTCGAAAATACGAAAAAAAGCCTCATTCCCCACTCTTCTGCGATCTCGTGCTTCAGGGTCGGTTTTTTCATTCCTATCTTCGCGCAGCAGCCGTCAGCGACCGAGCCTTCACGCTCTGTCAGCGCCGTTTTTGATCACGCCAGGACGACTCCATCTCCTTGGAGTATTACTGGGAGATCTTCGTGGATATTCTTCACCACGCCGCCATCGGATATGCCGGTGCCATGAGCCTGGCCGCCGCCGGGCAGCCCCTCGCCTCCGTCGCTTTTCTGGCGGCATCCGTTTTGCCAGATGCGGACATCATCTACATGGCCGGCGGCAAGCGCGCCTATCTCAAGGCACACCAAAGCACGACCCACTCCGCTTTGCTTGCTGCTCTTGCGAGCCTTGCATTAGGTGCGGCCGGCGGTGTGGCCTTCGGACCATCAGAGGGTATTGGCGCAGGGCTCGCCTTCCTCGCGGGCTTTCTCGTCCATGTCCTTCTCGATGCCTCCAATACCCTGGGCACGCATCTCCTTTGGCCCTTCGGTCGGCGCGTGAGACTTGATGCCGTCTTCTTCATTGATGCTCTGTCCTGGGCCCTCACACTGAGCGTGCTCGCGACACTCTGGGCGACCGAGGCCGCATGGCCGATCCTGCCCTATGCCCTGGCGATGATCCTCCAGATCCTCTTTCGCGCGCATCTCTCGCGCCACGCCCGGTTGGAAAGTGGCTATCCCATCGCCATCCCCGATCCGCTCCTGCCTTGGGTCTATCATCTGACCCGTCCTGAAGAGGATGGGTCCGCATCGATTGCTCGTTGGTCGCCAAGG
>Ga0207987_1000119_pt1 | contig 24635 bp, 19 predicted proteins | sample ETNtaG_19_FD_185768 | JGI IMG/M metagenome (GOLD analysis project Ga0207987, IMG submission 185768) | Marine microbial and viral communities from oxygen minimum zone, Eastern Pacific Ocean - ETNP201302PF86A (SPAdes) (version 2) | ecosystem: Environmental > Aquatic > Marine > Oceanic ...
CATTTGCTTTTTTAATATCAATTAAAAATGAAGGAGCAGTATCTGGTATACGTTTAATTGCTTCACTTAAAAAGTATCTAATAATAACAGCGATTGCTCCACAAATAAGAGCATTAGTAAGATTTTTTATAATTTGAGACATAGTATTATATATATTTAGATAATATAAATTTTTTTTATTTTCGTTAAAATTAATAATTATAAATAAATTAAAATCGATTTCTCAAGGCTATAGTAAAATATATAATCAAACATATATTAAAGCTGAACAATTAATGATGAATAAACAAACATCAAGTACATTCTCACGTGAACGAAGTTATCAACTTCTTAAGAAAGTTGGTTCTGGAGCGTATGGGAAAGTCTTTTGTGCTAAAAGTCATCTTACAGGTGATAAGGTAGCAATTAAGGAAATTTTTGATTTAAGAGATGTCTTAGATTCTATTAAATTGGTTCGTGAACTTCAAATGTTGAAGCATTTTAATACTGATAATCATCCTAATATTATTCAATTGACGGATGCTTATATTAAAGTACTACCAAAATATGAAAATCACGTTCGGTTGCCAAAACATGCGTTTGACAAGGTATATGTTGTTACAGAATATCTTGAGACTGATTTACATAAATTAATTCATCGATATCGTATTAAAACAGCTGATAATTCACTTACAGAAAGTCATTATCATTATTTTGCTGCTCAATTAGTTTCTGGGTTATATTATCTCCGCACTGCAGGGATTATTCACAGAGATTTAAAACCAAGCAATATTGTATTGAATAGTGATTGTAGTCTTAAAATCATTGATTTTGGGCTCTCTATTTCAGAAGATGATAAAACTGGAAAACATAATAAGGCTAAGACTGATTATGTTGTTACTCGTTGGTATCGTGCCCCAGAAGTGATTCTTTATAATCCATACAAGGAGTATGATTATCAAATCGATATATGGGCATTAGGTTGTATTATGGCAGAAATGATTCTTAAACGACCTCTATTTGATGGTGATGATCCAAAAGATCAACTGAGAAGGATTTTAGAATTTATTGATTTATCAGATGATGATTTCAAATATTTAACTTCTTTGAATAATACTAAAAAGGTCGCTGATTTTATTAATCATTATAAACGAGAAAATTCAACAAAGAGTTTCACTGAACGTTTTATTGAACTTTATCATACTTGTTTTAAGGAAGATAATGGATATGACAAAAAACCAGAAATTCTTAATACAGAATTAATTGAATTAATTGAAAAGATGTTAATTATTAATCCGAATGAACGAATTACGATTGAAGAATTAGTTGTAGAACCTTATTTTAAGGATGTTTTCAAAAATTCTACATCTGAAGAAGAAAAAGGGTATATTCCAATTAAAAGAGCTTCTAAAGTATTTAAATTGGATTATGGTATTGAAACGGAATTGATTAAATCTGAAAATATTAATAATGTTAAAGAACATATTTATGCTCAGGTTTATACAGAACCAGAAATTAATATGGATGAACTCTGTAATGATTTGAAAAGTTTAGGTGAATAATTATTAGATTGGCAATTATAAATTGTATATATTAGATTTTATTTATTTTATTTAGGGACTTGCTTTTAATTTTACATATCTATTATACTTCTACAAAGTGGGCAAGATGGTTCTCGATGACTTCGTATTCTTTGGACAATCCATGTATCAATACATTGATCATGAAAATGGTTAGTACAATATGAACATCTAGTAATAATATTATTATTATTTTGTTCTTTTAATTTTTCAAGACAAATAGAACATAAATCCTCATCTACGTTATATTCATTATTAACGCTCATATAACATATATGATTTGTTTCTCGCAATCTTCTAAGACGATTTGGACTAATATTTGATATTTGACTTAACGGTCTATTAGGATTAAAATTTGGGGGATGAGGAATATTACCACGAGGTGCTTGTGGTGGTTCAGGTCCATCAGGATTACGATGACGTGGAATTCGAATAGGGGGTAATTGAATTTCTCTTCGCCTAGGAAGTTGTCTAGGAAGTTGTCTATTATCTCTAAATAATCTTCTTTGATTTTCAAATTCTCTTGATACATCAATCAGAGCCTGTTCATCTGGATTTAGTCTATATCTAGGACTTTGAAGATGACGAATTGATGGAATATGAATTGCTCTACGTCTTCTTCTTCTTCTAGATCTTATAGCCCTAGCTCGTTCAACTGTTCTTTGAGAAAGGCGTCCAATTAACTCACTAGGGGGAGAGTTATCATTTCTAATATTTCTGCGTCTAGGTACATTATCAGGTCTAGGTTGTCTAGGTCTAGATGGTTGTCTATATCTTTTTCTTAAAATATTGTGTAATTGTTCATCCGTCCAAATATTTTTGTAAAGAATTTTATTTCTAACATTTATTTTAAATCTAAACAATAATAAATTATATACATGTTTACAAAAAAAGCGATGATCAAACTGGTTACATGTACAAACTGGTATATTTGTAATATGAACTTCATGTTCGCCTACTTTAAAGTGAACACCTGCTCTGCTTTGTCGTACTTTTTCTGTATGTAAAAATGAATTTAAAGCTAATTTAATATTTTCACTTCTTGACATTTTTTCTCTTATTTATTTAGTAATTGATAATAAAATTCTATTTTATTTTTTAATAAAAAAAAATCAAATTAAAATTGAAAAACCGACCTCCAATACAACTTTTTATAAAAAAATTTACATTGAAATAATATATTTATTTATTTATTTATTTAAGAATAACAAAAATGCAATCTACTACATCTAATACATCACGTTTTCCAAAATCATCTGATAAAGGACGACGAAATAATTATCGTGGTAATAAGTATGAGAATCAAGGGAAATCAAAGTATTATAAAAATAATAATCGTTCTCATTTCAATAATGAACGGGATGGTCGTTTCACTAATAAGAGTGATGATGGATATACTGTAGTTGGTAATCGTCGTAATCGTAATAAGAAGAATAACAATTCTCGTTATTATGAACATAAAAACAACAATACTCGTATTACAACAGAAGTAAAATTTGTTGAACCGAAAGAAGAATTTCCAACTTTAGGTAAAGTTCCAAAAAAGCAAACTCCACAACCTAAAATTTTAGAGAATAATTCTTATAGTGTTCTTTCTAAAGTAGAGGATAAGAAAACACCAAAGACTGTTGTAAAACCGAAAGGTGTTTGGGGAAAACCGATTTCTCATGCAGAACATTTGAAGAAAGCTCAGAGTGAAACTTTGAAAAAACTTCATTATGATAGAGATATGAAACAAAAGAAAGTAATTGAGGCACGAAAAGAAATGGCACAAAAAAAATATGATAGTATCAAACCAATCAGTTATCATTCAAAGGTTCATCGTCTAAATGATTATAATCATTATTACTCTGGTTCAGATGAAGGATATAATACTGGTAATAATATTTATACAGATGAGTATGATGATAATGAAGGTGATTATTCTGATTATGATGAATATTAAATAATAAAAATTTTATAAAAATCCAGTCCCGATAATATCCTAAAAAAGAAATAAAAATTAAAATCAAAAACGAAATTAAAATTGAATATAGTATTATCTAATCAACTTAAAAATTAGAAATATTTAAAAACTTTTATAAATTTAATAACATATATTTAATTAAATAATAAATTATTATGAGTAAAATTAGTAAAATGGAATTAGTTGACGCACTTAAGGAAGCGCTTGCTCCTCTTGTGGAAGTAATGACTAAAAATAACGAAGAAGCAAAACAGCAACGAGAATCGCTTGCCGAAACTGTTTCTTTCCTTAAAGCTGCTCTTAAATCTGGAAGTTTTGAACCTTCAAAACTGGATGGATCTAGTGAATCAGTATCTTCTAGACGAAATATTCGCCAAGAAGTATCTGATACAATTAGTCAAAAACAGGAATTTATTTATGCTCAGGCTTTTCATCGAGGGTTTTCTTTTAAGAAAGCACAAGATGCTTTGATTTCTGGCACAACGACCAGAAAATCTCTTGGATCTGCTTTTGACGAAGCAATTAAAAAAGCAGGAGAAGTAAAAGGTCGGGAATATGAAAATATTATTAAAAATATTAGCATGAAACGTAAGAAAGGAGAACGAGTTGATAATCGTAATCTCTTAGGTTTATTTTCAAGTTATGCTACTGCTGATTGGAATAATCTTGCTGATGATTCTGATGAGAAGGTTAAATTTTTCACGATGGAACACTATTTCAAGAACAATGTTAATGAGTTCTTTGAAAAATCTGGTGATTCTTACAATCGTGTTCGTAATCCTAGTTCTATTATCAAAGATTTCCAACGAGCAGTTCAAAAGGCTTGGGGATTGAATGGATTTGGAATTGCTATGGATAATGATAAAACAAAACTAGAGCTAGATATTCTTAGTAAAAGTGATATTAATAGTTATGTAAAACTTTACATGGATAGTAAAGTTGAACAAATAGGAAAGGTTAGTAATGATGTTTCAGAAAAAACATCAAAACAACAGACTGAAGAAGTAGTTGAAACCATTGCTGAAAGTGATGATGAAGAACCAGAACCAGTTGTTGTAGAAAAACCTAAAAAAACTACACGCAAACGAACTACTAGTTCAAAGAAGAAGAAGGTTGTTGAGGAAAAAACTGAAGAACCTGAATCTCCTAAACCTCGTGCTCGTCGCCGAGGAGGACGTGGTAGAACTCGAAAACAAGCGGTAGTTGATTCAGACAGTGATAGTGACAGTGATATGTAAATATTATTAGAATGCTATTATTAGTATGGAAAAACATATAATTAAGATATAATCCAAACGGGACTGGATTTATTTTCTATATGCAGTAGTAGATTTAAGGAATTCATTAAGAGTATTAATAGTTTCTTCTTTTAAAATAAGTAAATCAAAAAAAACTCCACTTTTATTTTGTGAATAATTTTCTCCAGCATTTTTAATAATATGAAAAACTTGTATTACTTCATATTCTTCTAATTTTTTGATACTAATAGCCAAATTTTTTCTTAAGTCATATGAAGAAATTTCATTATCATTTTGTTTAGAAGTAGTTTTTTCTAGATCTGTAATTGGTTGAGGTTTTAATTTAGGTTGTTCTATATAAGATAAACTAGGACTTTTTTTAGGTTTTTTTTTAAATAGATTTTTAAAATCATTTGTAACTTCTTCAATATTATTTGTTTTTGTGGTCATGTTTAAAATTTAAATATATAAAGTATTATGTTAAATTACTTAATTTAGTTTATATTTATAAAATTGAATTAAGTATTTCAAAACAATATAATTTAGAAAATAAATAAATATGGATCATCAAAATAATAGTGTAAGTTTAAAAAAAAGACAAGTTGGTATTGTAAAATGGTTTAGTAATAAATTAGGTTATGGTTTTATTACATATACAGATGAAAATAATGTATCACACGATGTGTTCGTCCATCATACTTCGATTAAACCTCGTAGAACATCTTATAGAACTTTAACAATGGGGGAATATGTAGAATTTTCTCTAGCAGAATTAAAGAATAATAATCAAAAACAAGCAGTTGATATTACAGGACCAGCAAATGGACCTCTATTATCAGATAGTGTAAATGAATTTAGAACAAATTATCGAAATACAAGACCTCAATATAATAATAATCCTCGTTATAATCCTCGTTATAATCAACAACAAGAATATGATTTAAATGACGAAGATAAACAAGAATTTGTACCAGAAGTAACAAAAGACACAACAGATACAAAAAACTCAAAAGAATCTGTTCCAGAAAAGGAAAGCAAATCAGGATTGGTACCAATCAAAAAATCTTCAATTATAAATGGAAATAGTTCTGGTTGGAGTAATGTTGTTAGAAAAGCAAGACAACAAGATAATAAAAAAAAGAATTAAAGTTCAAGGGCAGCAAAGTGGCAAATACCATTAGGGTCGTGTCCTCCAACTCCATCAAATTTACCTCCATTCATTAATTTTTCATTTTTATATACCCAAGTATCAACTTTAAGTGCTCTAAATTCTTTGTTTGCGGTAGATTCATATTGGTCTGCGATTCTGTTATGTTTTTGATTTGGATCAGCGTTAATAAGGGTAATGTTATCATTTTCTTCATCAGCTGTTTTTTGGTCATATTCATCAACTTTTAATTCACGTTCAACTTCTTCACCAAAATGTAAGAAACCAGGTTCTTGTTGATATTTTTCATAATCAAGTTTCATAGTTTCTTGTCCATTATCAGCAGGGATTTCATTTTCTGGTTGGACGGAGTTAACAAGTCTAGCTTTTTTAGATTGTTTAATAAAATCAAGTAAATCTTCTCTTAATTCATCGTCTTTTATTTGTTCTTCAGGTTTGACTTTTTTTTCAGGAATAATATCTTGAAGTTCAGCATCTCTTGCTTCTTTAATGGAATCAATAGTTACAGTTTTTTTATTTTTTTTTGCTTTTTTAACTATTTTTGGTTTAATTTCTGGTTCTTCTTCGAAAATACTAGCATTTTTGAGTTCATCATTTTCTTTTTTAAGTTCTTCCATTCTTTGTAAAATAACATGAAGAATTGCTGTAGCGATTATAAATATAGTGATGACTTGAAGGTTCATAATCTTTATATAATATTATAGAGATAATATTTACTAAAATAATTGTTAAATATTATATTTATATTAATGATATTAAAATTGATAGTTAGGTATTATATTAATAAATAATTAATAAATAAATAATATAGTGACAAAATGGGAATTCAAACATTTTTTTCTACAATTAGGCATAATAAATACTTTGGCAAATGTGTTTCAGAACGACGTGGTAGAATACATAAAGGAAAGAAAATAACAGGTTTATTTTTAGATTTTAATGCTATAATACATACAATTAGTTTTATTCTTATAGAAGAGTTAAATAAAGAATATTTAGAAACTTTAATAAGCGTATCTAGACCAAATTTTGACCAAATTAAGAGAAATATTTTAATTAATCGTCTTTCTAAATTTACAAATAATTATAATAAAGATGATTTATTGTCTTTATTAGTAATTTATGTAATTGGTGAATCAATAAATGAGTTAATTAAGGATACATTTATTGATAGTGATATTATTAAAATGATCTATATATCAATTGATGGAACTCCATCTAAAGGAAAATTGATAGAGCAAATTTCAAGAAGTTATTCAAGTTCATTTGTACATAGTATGAATGATTTAATTTTAAATAAATATAAATATGAAATGAATACAATGTATAAAGATTATAATCCATACTTATTTGAAAAAACTAAATTTGAATGGACAAAATATCATATTCAACCAGGAACAAAATTTATGGGAAATTTAAGTAAATTTTTAAAGGATAAAACATTTTTACAGAATATTGTTTTAAAAGATTTTAATAAAGATTTATACTCTAAAGTTATATTATCTGATTTTAGAGAAGTTGGAGAAGGTGAAATTAAACTACTAAACTATATTAAACATGTTATTGCTAAAAAAATATTAGATCAGAATGATACAATATCAATTTATAGTCCTGATGCGGATTTAATATTATTATCATCACTAATTCCTTTTGATTATATTAATAATATAATTCTTTATAGACATAGTGATTCAAATAAAAAATTCAAATATTGGTCAATTGATATAAAAAAATTCAAGGCTTTATTATTTAATAAATTACAAAATATGTCAGATAATCCAATTGAAATGGAATTAGAATGTTTACAAAGATATGTCAATGATATTGTTTTTGTATTCAGTTTATTTGGTGATGATTTTGTTCCACGAATATCATCTTATCATGCGTCAATGCATTTTGATCATATTTTAAATTGTTATGTTCATATTTTAGAAGATAATACATATTTAACTGATACTATAAATTTAACAATTAATAATAAAATGTTTCGAGAATTAATTAGATATCTTTCAATTTATGAAAATAATGCGATGGTAGAAACAAGTCTTAATGAGAATTTTGAAAATTTTAGAAAATGGGATAAAAAAGGATTTCATGATACTTTAGGTAAATATGATGAATATTGGATGGTGATATTGAATAAATCAATTGTTTGTTATAATTTGATTAAAAATATTTTTCAAAAAAGGAATATTGAAGTTGAAGAAGTTAATCAACAATTAACCGTTCTAGAAAATTCACATTCAAAATATATTGATATTTTATATAAAGATTTAATTTTTCAACGACCAAATCGTCGTTTAATTAATTCAGATAATGATACAATTAATTTAGAAGAAGAAATTAAAAAAGATGAAAGTGATTTAAATTATAGTTTAAAGTTTTTTAAATTGTATTTTGTTTGGTATGGACAAATGCCTAGATTAAGAACTTTAGTTTTAAAAAAGAATGATATTCTTGAACCAGAATATAATAATACAAATGTTTTACATAAATATGAATTAGTGAAAAAATCATTTATTAAAATGAAAAGTTGTTCATATTTAAATTGGTCTAAAAAATTAAAAAAGAATGAAAATATAACTGATAAATTAGGATTTATTGATGGATTAAAAAGTGTATCAAGATATACTTTGCCATATTATTATTTTTCTTCTAAACTACATTTCGGAAAAGAATTTGAAAGATCAAAGAATATTTATTATAAACATAAATTAAATGTAAATAATCGTTATCAATTAGATCAATGTATTGAAAAATATTTAAATGGTTTAATGTGGGTATTCTATTCATATAATAGTATTAAAAATCCGTTAATGAACTTTTGGACTTATGGAAAACATAATGCTCCACTAATTCAAAATATTAAAAGATTCTTAGATCAAGAACCAGATTATGATTTAAATTCTTTTAAAAACGAATATAATAATACTAGTACGAATAATACAAAAGAATTTTTTACACCGTTTCATAAAATTCTATATACAACACCATATGAAGGTATTATGAAAGTTTTACCTGAATATAAAGATATACTAGGTTCATTATATAATCAAAAAATAGATTTAAGAGAATATTTTGAAAAATTAGGTTTAGATGAAAATATTATTGCTAAAGCATTAACAATTTTTAATAAATTTAATTATCCAAATATGAAATATGAAGCACAAAAAGTGTTTTATAATGATTATAATAATAGTATTAATTGTGCTGATGCAATGTACATTAGTAAATGTAAACTAAATATTTTAAGAAAACTTCATATCAATCATAATTTTGATACTGATTTTATTTTAGTAATAAATGAAATCAATAAAAAACTATTATTTAATGATAAATCGTTAAATAATTCAATTATTCCTAAATTTTATTTAGAATAAATAATTTTATGATTATTATGTTATAATATAAAGTAATTTTTAAATTATAGTTACAGTCCCGATTATAATAACTACTCTTGTTCGATGAAATCAAAATCATCAATAAATTGTTGCTCACTAGTATTAGAAATTATTCTTTCTTTAAATATTCCAACTACTTTAATAACAGGCATACAGTGAATTAAACGAGTAGCAATAATTTTAATTAAAATTTTATCTCCTTCATTTAATTTTAAATTCTTTCTTTGATTAGAATTAACTAAAACTATTATTAATAAAGGTCCATTTTTTGCTATAATATCGGAATTGGATACTTGAAAAATATTACATTCAATTATATCATCATCTTGAGGATTAGATACAAGTGCTAAATATTTTACATTAAAAATAACATCACTTGAAAAATCACTTTCATAAACAATACCTTGAGATATATCATTTATTTGAAGAATTTGATCAATATAACCAAATTTATTACATTTTTTTTCATATTTTTTTAAAACATCCATTATATAATTTTTATAATTAACAAAATTACTAGAAGGAACTCTTACTGTTTCTTCTAATTCTTTTTCTTTAAAAATGCTATACATATTATTAATTCGCATTATAATAGTAATCTATGAAAATATATATATAAATTCAATTTTATTGTTATATAAATTTATAAATTTTCATTAAACTTTTGTATAATCTTATTATGTATTTCATTAATACAACGTTTAATATCATTTACTTCTGGATAATCTCTCAATAAATTGTTATATAATTCTTCAAATGAAAACCACCCAATCGCAGATACTTCACCCATTTGAGCTGGATTTTCTGGATTAATTCGTAACTCTATATCTGTTGTACAAAGTGCTAAATAATAAATAGTTCGATACCATATATTATTTGTTCCACAATGACGTTCAGGTACAGGTTCAATTTCAACAACTAAATAATCATGTTCAGTTAAATTTGCTTCTTCTTGAAATTCCCTTTTGGCACATCTTAAATCATCTTCATAAGAATTTCTACGACCTTTTGGAAAAGTCCATTCTGGTTCAGTATACTTAGATATTGTATATTTCATTAATAATTCAAGAGAAATATACTTGGCATTTACAGATACTCCCGCTCTTAAATCTAAAAATTTTTTTTTGGAACGAATAAATTCTGGTTTATTTGATTTTTTAAATCGGTGATTAATCCAAAGATTATTCCATAACTCATCAAACTCTTTAGTTAATATATCTTCTCTTTCTTGAATTGTCATTCTCTCAAATAACGTTTTAATAAATTTAATATCTGCATATTTGTATTTTCCTCTAATAAATTCAACATAACTGAGCGTATTTCTTCGTCGAATTGCCAAATATTTAATATGCTTTGTTTCTAATTTTTGATTTTTTTTAAGTGGATATGGTGTCAATTTAAAACAAATTATTCCATAACTGGTTATTGCATCTTTACATTCCCTAAAATAATGTCCATATTTACCGCAATTATTACAATATTTTTTATGTTTTTTATTAATAATCCGATTTATCGTGTTTTCTTTTTTAGAATCCGTTATGGTATCGTTCATATCAGTATTGTTTTCGTTCAGATCCACATTATATATATCATCATTGTCTGAATTTAGTTCCATATGTGTGTTAGTTACATTATTATATTATTAAAATCTTAAATATTTTTGCTAATTTAAAATTAGAAGTATCATCAAAATAATCACTATTATTGATATTTTATATATCTAAATTGTATAAATTATATAATTTTAAAGTCCCCAATTAAATTAAATTAAAATATATAAAATTTAATATATTTCTTATAATTTTTTTCTCATATTAAAATTTTGTTTTCCAAATTCTGGATACAATTGATACATAAAAACATTATTAATAAATGAAATGTTCTTTTCAGATAAACTTAATTGTTTATTTTTATTATTTCGTCGAGTAGCATAACCATTATAAAAACTTTCAAAAGATGTATTTTTTTTGATCGAAAATAAATTATGATGTCTAAATACTAGATCTAAACTTTTCTCAAATATCATTGGTTCAGAAATAGTATTTTTCCATCCCCAGATTGATTGTTTAATATCAATCATTTTAGGTTTTCTTTTCCAATATTCAACATAAGTTTTTTCTTCACCAGTTACTGTATTTCGTGTTTTCTCCACACCAATACCATAAAATGGTTTATTTGAAGCATCTCGTTGAATATACCATCCGTCCTGAACTTTTGATATAATTCTTTCTCCTGCTAAATAAGTACCAATAAAAATACCTTTTTTAGGATTAAGTAAACTTGTTACATTATTAATAAATACTTCAAATCGTTTTTTATCAGGAACCATTTTTCCTTTTTTGTAAGTAGCAAATAAATAATGAATTACAAACATAATACTAATCGTATCAAAACCACCAAAACTTTTATTCATTTTAAAAAAATGAATCAATTTATCCTTCTCATATGTATTATAACCTGCTTCACCTGATACTAAATCTTTAGTACCATCAGCCCAAATTGGAGAAATATTAATTTTATTTCCTTCATATTCTCCTTCATAATATAAACCATTATCAGATAAAGTAAATCCTTTCCCTTGAATACGATCAATTAAACCATTTAATCCTTCAGAATATTGTTTTCCATAAATTTCACGTCCAGATGGATCAAAACAAAGAATATCTGTATAACCAGCTTCTAACCATTTATTTAAATCACCACCTCTTCCACAACCAATATCCATAAGATACTTTCTCTTTCGTCGGATTTTACTAGAAGCATTACTAAATAAATTTCTTTTTACATCATTTTGAAAAAATCTCCAATTCATACGTTTTTCATTAGTTCCTTTTCCTGTAATTGAATCATATTGTAGACCAATGGGATCAATCACTTTTTCATTTTCTAATGAAGCATAAATTGATGGTTCATATGTTAATTCACCAATTTCATCAATTGTAATATGTTCAGCAATCGCTTTTAAAGCACTTTCAATTGTTCTACGAGCATTTGGTCTATCTTTATCTGGTCTTTTTCTAAGAAATTTCCATTCCCCAGATTCAATATCAAATTCATATTCAACAATATCTTCCATATTATTAACAGTTCTTGTTTTACCAATCATACCAAGTAATCCTCGTTGATTAAGTAATCCCATTTCAATATACTCTGGTTTATTAAGTTTAACCCAACTTTTATATAATGGTTCACCATGATGTCTTTTCCAAACATTATTATTACCCTTTTTACTTTTCCATCCATGAGCATGAAATTCAGTAAAATTCCATCTACTTTGGTAAAAGGTACGAACATCAATTGAAACTTTATCTTTCCACTTTAAAGTAGGAAGACTACTTTCATATGTTCCATTAACTGGTGTAAAAATTAAACCATCTAATTCATATTCAAATAAATCGTTTCTATTTAACCAAATTCTTTTTGCTTCTTTATAAATATTTTTAAAATAAAATTTCTTCATTATAATTGCAATATCTTTTAATTTTGGCATACTTTTAATAATTTTCTTTCCATAGTCTAATCTTTTCTTTAAATTTTCTCCTCGAATATCATTTCCATTATAATAAATTGTATCAAAACAGAGAAATGTTTTTAGTTCTTCTAAAAATTCTCCATCTATTACACAATTCTTAAGTTTTAAATTTGATTTTTCAAAAATTAATTTTGTTTCATATGTTTTAGGATTTATTAAGTAAATTTGTCCATTATCATTAATATAAATAAAAAATCGAATACCATCAGCTTTATCTGTAACTGTATATTCAGAATTAATTAAATATGGAAGTTTTTCTCTTTCAAGTGTAACAACTTGATTAGATATATTTCCTCTAATTTCTTCGTCAATAGATATTTCTAAATCTGTATTATTAATCAGTTCTTTCATATTAGTAACCAAATTAGTAAGTTCATTTGTAATATCTTCTATTTCTACTTCATTATTATCATTATCATATTCAACTTCCATTTCACATACAACATCACTTGTTCCTCTATTATGATTAATAGTTAATACTAATGTTGAATCAATTCTCCAATAGTTACCATCTTTCCAAGAACAACGAAATTTAACTCTTTCCATATCAATATTTTTCAATTGTTTTGCGAAATGAGCAGTAGCAGAACTAGTCTTACCATATTTCTTAAGTAAATTAGTTAATGAATGTATTTTTTCAATAGCATATGTTAAACGTAAATTATTTTCTTCATCATTAATAATTTTTTTATTCTTTGATAAATAAAATTTCTTTCCTTTATATTTTGAACGTAATTCTTGTGATAATTGCATAAAATCTCTATCTGTAAAATTTATTAATTTACTGAAAACATCACTCATTAATTTTTCATTAATTGTATCATTTGTGAATATTTCCCTCTTATTAATCTTATTACCATTATCATTTAAACCATCAAAGGATGAATAAATTGTATCAATTATAAAAGTATATGTCTTTTCAGAATCAGTTTCCTTTATTAAATTAGCTAAAATTGCCTTTTCAAATTCCGGATAAAATCTACCATTAATATAAGTGCCAAAACGAACCTCTAATTCAGGTTCTTCATTCGCATTATTTTGCCGTCCAGTAATAACATCATTTAAATATTCTTTTAACGAATCAATAAAATTCATATTATATATTATATAATTTAATTATATATAAAAAAAATCAATTTTATATTGGATTATTGATTAACAATTTCTGATATTAATTCTTTTTTTGTTTTATTCTTAAATCCTTTATTTTTACCTACTTTTAATTTTTGTATATTAATATTATATTTTAAAGCAATTTCTTGTAATTCCTTTAATTTTAATTTATTTAATGTAGTTTTATTATACTTTTCTCTTTTTATATCATCATTTTGAACGGTTAGAACTTCTTTAATAGTTTCCTCATTATCAACTCTCTCCTTATTCTTAGCAATCTCAATTTTTTTCTTTTCTTCAATAAAATGAGAATTAACTGATTTTTTTTGTATTTTTTTAATATATATTTCATTATTTTCAACATATTTTATATAATCTTTCATAATTTTATAATTCAATAATTTATAAATAAAACTACTTGATGATGTGAAAACAGTTTCTTTATTACTCATAATTAAATACTGATATTGATTATCTTTAAATTTTTCTAGAATCATTGTTGGAGAATAAATCGAAAATTTATCTCTTGGAGAATTAAATAAAATATCCTTTTCTTCAGGTAAAATTATACAAATATTCATATTAAAATAATCACATAAAAAACGAATAAAAAGTGGATCATCATCATGTTCTAAAGGTTTATTATAATTTTCAAAAAAAGTTCTTACTTTCTTTCTGGTAAAACCAGAACGAAAACGACATTCATATTTTTTATATAATTCCTTTGTATCAAAATCTGTTAATAATTTTTTACGTAAAATTTTTTTTACATCTGTTGAAGATGTTGTTGTTTTATCACCACAACAAACTATGAAAGCATCTAAAAATGAAAGTGGTTTACTTTTTATAAACTCTTTTCCAAAAATGTTTTTAAATACATTCATAGTATAAACATAGTTATCATGATTAATTACAGGTTGTTTTAATTGAGATAAGTTTTTTTCTTTGCGAAATTTTGTTCTCCTTCTTAAAAAATCTTCTAATACAAAATCTTCATCTGTAAAATATAATATAGAAAAAAGAGATTCATAATACGATTTATTTCCTGAATAATTTTCTCGTAATAGTGAAATTAGATCATTAAATTTTAGTTTTGTCATTATATTATTAATAAATAATAAACTTTATTCTTAATAATATATATGTTCTTCATTTTTATATTGTATTTTTTTAAATAATCTATATTTAATATAATCTTCTAATCCAAATATTTTTACCTATTTTATTTGCTTCAAAATATTTGAACATAATGTAAATAATATTTGCGTAATCTAATTTTTTGATAGCAGGTGCTGTTTTACTTCTATTATTTTTGATAGATCTATCTTCAAACCACGCTTTAATATTTGGATATAAATCCATATCTTGTGCAAATATGATTGCTCTCTTATTTTTAGTTTTCTTCATCATTTTACTAATCTCTTTTGTATCAATTTTATATTTAAAAATATAATCACTAAACATACATTGGAAATTTGTAACACTGAATGATGTTGCTAATTGACCAATACTACTTCTTTTTCCCTTTTTACATATCATAACTTTTTCTCTTAACCATAAATGAATCCCTTTTTCACCCCAAAGATTATTCATAGACATTTTTTGTAAATTTTCTACATCTAAAATTAAACCAATTAATGGAGCATTTTTATCTGCTTCTCTCGAATCAGTTAAAGAAATATCACGTTCTTTTATTAATTCATTCGCATTTAATATTTTCCCCCTTCTTGTTTCCGAATTATTTGGATGTTTAGTTACATTCTTTTTAGATTTAGTAATTTCCTCAAATTTATTACGAAGAGTTGTACTAACATTAATAAATGGCATTTCTATAGCAGATAAACTTTCAAATTCTGTTTTTTCATACATAGGAGTGCGCTCAAAATCTGAACGCTTAACTATTTTATTACCATCTTTTATATTACTTTGATCTTCGAATGGTTGAAAAACAAATAATCCACCATCTGAAGTTTCTCTACCAAAAATATATCCATAAATACGATTTCTTCCAACTCTTTTTCCAATAATATGTGGAAATGTTCTAAGATCTACATTATGTTTTGGAATTAATCTATATAATGCCGAACGAAGAATAAAATTATTTTTTTCAAAATAAATTTGATCATCAAATATTGGATTATTTAAAATTTCTGTAAATTTTAAAGTATAAGTAGTTCTATCCATTTCAAATATTTTTTTTAATACATTAATTACAAATACAATATATGGTTCATAAAAAAATTCATCAAATGTACTAAAATCTATTTCTTCTTCATCAACATTATAATCATTCTTATCAAAATATTCAATTATTGGTAAATCTGTTTCTTTATCTATCTCATCACTCACAGTTTTAAAACATTTATATTGTTCTTCTTTTTTTAAAGTATTTATATTAATTTCTCTATTAAATGAACAATCAATCGCAGTTTCTTGTAAAATATGCTTTACATCTAATACTAAATTATGTAAAATTTGAGATCTCATATACATAATAATATCGTAACTAAAAATAGCAGATTTAGCAAATTCACCTGTAATTACTTTTGGTGTTTTAATTATTGGTTGTTGAAAAAATTTTATTTTTTGTTTTAAAGATTTTCTAGTTATATTTAAATTATCAAAATTTTTATATGTAATAGCATATTGATAGATATCAACTTGTCTATCTTTAGGTGGTAATTTTTTATGAGAACAATGTCTTAATGCTCTACCAATAACTTGTTCAATACGAGAACGATTATGCCATGGTTCAAGTAAATGAACTTGACGAACATTTTTTAAACTAATACCTTCTTTAAAAACACCTGAACCAACCATTATTTTAATAATTGAACCATTCTTATTAATATCCTTATTAAAAGAATTAATTAAATTATCTCTTTCATATTCTTCTATTTTACCAATAATATAAGCAAATCTCATTGGTTTAAAATCTAATATTCTACCTTCCTTTTTCCATTGTTCTCTTGTTTTACCATCATATCCTAAAACTTGAGATGAATCTGGTTGTTTATAAGTTTTTTTTCCTCCTAAAATCTGTTTAATATATTTTTGATCCGCTGAACTAATTTTTCTTTCACTTTTACTATACATCGCCATTTCAACACCATTTTCTAAAAGTGCTCGTGCTATTATTGATGTACCACTACTAACATACCAACTGTATGAAAAAATTGTACCATTACTGATATTACTTAATATGTTTGAAATTAATGCTCCTATTTTTGGAGAAATACTATTTTCTAAATCTAATAATCCAGATGATCCTGTTAATTTTAATTGATTATCAGGAATAGTATCAGTATTATCTTTTGCAATATTACCATATTCAATTATTTTACTTAGAGAAATTTGACTTCTTAAACTAGTTATATAAAATTTTTGATGAAAAGTACTCATTGGACATGAAACAATTTTAATTGGTTCAATATAATCATCATTTAATATCTTTCTTTTTAAATCATACATTTTCATTACTGTTTTTAATTTATTATTAACATACTCATGAATTGGAATCGATTCTTTATAATTTCTTTTGGCAAATGTAAATGGACTTTCTGTTCTTAAATAAGAAATATATCCTTGAGAACTAATACGTAAAATATCTGATCCTTTATCTGTTAATTCTAAACTACTAAATATATTTTTAGGATCAATTCTTTTATATTTATCATTTAGAAGTAATAAATTTAGAATTGAGACAATTTCAATTGGAGTATGATACATTGGTGTAGCACTTAATAAAACTAATTTCACATTTTGAGCATATTTTAAAATTAATTCTAAAGCATGATATGGTTTAAAATAAGAAGTGTCAATATCTGCTTCAATATCATCATTATTAACAATATCTAAATCATCTGTACTATCTATCTCATCATCATCAATATCATTAATTCTGTCTGTTAATTCATCATTCAAATCTTGACCATGATCATCTTTATATTTCTTTAAATTATGAACTTCATCAACAATAATAACTTTATCAGAAAACATTAAATCAATCCAATTAACTAAATTATCTGGTAAATTTTTATTAACATCATATTTTACACCACTTTTTGTTAATTTTTTTACAATAGAATTTCTAAATGAACCAAATGTGATTAATTCATAAAATTTATCTATTAATGATAAAACATTCTTTTGCTTTTTATCATCATTTGTAAAAAAATCATAATTTAAATAATCTGAACTAGTACATTGATTATAACCTCTAGTAATATCGTGAATTTCTTTAATAAAATTACTTTTAACAGATTTTGCTAATATAACTAATATTTTTTTACTACTCAATGCTATTAAATTTTTATAGGATTCTGCGATTGTTATTGAAGAACATGTTTTTCCAGAACCTGTACCGTGGAATATTAATAATCCATTATATGGAGTATTCACTGATAAATAATTCTTCATAAATTTTTGATGAGTTTGTAACTTAAAATTTGTATTTTCACTTGGGCATAAATCTTGTTGAATATCATCTGTTTTACTTGTATCAATTGGTATTTGACGATTCATATAAAATTCTTTTTTCTTATAAATTTTTTCATAAAAATCTTTTTGAATGATATCTGGATAAAATTGATATACATTTGCTTTATAATTAAAAAAATCTTCTAATCGTTCTGCCGATGATTTAATTATACTAAAATCACTTTTATTAAGACCGTGGTTTACTGGTTCTTTTAATATTTTTTTAAATATACGTTCATAATGTGGTGTATCATATCCATTAATACCATTTGGATCATTCATTTTTGTTAATTTTTTTTTATTAAATTTTAAAAAAGAAATACCAATATACTTAAAAATAGTTTCTAACTTCCCAATATTATCTTCAATGAATCTCCCAATATCTGTATTATCTTGTCTTAATTGTGTTTTAATTTTTTGAAATTTATGAAGAAAGTCTTTGGATTCAATTATATTATCTATTATACTATCTGTATATTCATTCGAACCCTCAAGTTGTTTTATATGCATTTTTACACGATTTCCAGTAATCTCTTTATATTTGTGTGATTTTAAAATATGCTGATTCTTGGTATTAATATAATTATCAATTGATTCTCTAAATTTAGGATTATCTTCTATTCTCGTGTGGAGAAAATATTTATCAGTTAGTGTCCAAAGGTCATTAAGATCATCAAATATTTCCTTAATATCCATAACCTTAGCCCGAGTATCTGAATTCAATAATATTTCTTCTTCACTAATTGACTGATATTGTTTTGATTTTTCTATAGTATCTTTTATAAATTTCTCTAAAGGTTCCCATTTATATTCGGAAGATTTTTGATTTTTTTCGTATAGATTATATTTTGTATAAAATTTAACAAGAAAATTGGAAAGAGTTAAATCTGGATTATCAGTAATTTCTTTTGGATGTAATTTAGTATTTTCTCCTCTAGTTTTCCTTACATTATCAAAAAGTGCTTGAATCGATTGATTGTTAGTTTCCATCTTATATTATGACTATATAATATAGTTATAATATAAATTTAAATTTAAAATAAAATTATGCAATATCAAGTGTTGTGATGAAATTAATAATATCATTAAGAAGTGGTGTTTCTAATTTTGCCATCCAATTAGCGTGAACCCAAATTACACAATTTTTAACAATATCATATTCAGAAATAATTATTTTAGTTAAATTTTTAGTAATAATATTATCACTAGTTTCACTTAACATTGTACAATCATTAAAACGTTCGGTAGAATATTCATTTGTTCTTAATCCATTAATTAATTTTAATAAATTTTTATAAGCAATAATTTCATTAGTAGCTGAAATTAGTTTATCACCAATATTTGTTTTTCCACTAACTCTTAAAATATCTACATCAGAAATACTAGTTATTCTTAAATATTTAATCAAAAGACCAGATGGTGCTCTAGATGTTAATAAAATTTTATCTTTTGGTATATTTTCCTTTTTTAAAACTTGTTCAACATAAGCGGAAAGTGGAGTTGTAGGATTGAAATTAACTTTAAATTTCATATACTTAATTGGTTCATTAGTCCAAAAACCATAAGTCATATATAATGATTTATTATCATATTGACCGTAATGATTATATATTTCATCACCTTCTTCATAAACAGATCTTACAGTTATTGCAGACATACCTTCTTTTTGACTATCAGCATAATGATGAAATGTAGTTAAACTAGTAGATTCATGATTAAATAAATCGGCAAAAGGAACACAACCGTGTTCTTGCCATGCTCTAGTTAAAAATATTACAAAAGCCCATTTAATTAATGATTCTAAAACATTAGGACTATCACCAAATTTAGATAAATCTATTATAGGATATGTTCCCATTGCTTCTTTAATAAAACCATTTAATTTCGTGAATTTAACCATTAATTTTTGAAATTCTTCTGTAAATGTAGGTGAACATTTAAACCATTCTTCAAGCATATCTTCAGAATAATTGTAAATAGGGTGTTCTTTAAAGTCAATACTTCTAGGCAAATTTTTAATATAAGGATAATAGAATGATTTTTTACCAATACTTTTATGATAAATCAAAGCAATTACAATTCTAAAATAAAAATTATTTTTAATAAAATTATTGCAATCTATATTAATCCATTGTTCAATATCTGGAATTTCATAAATTAATTCCCCACCAAATTTACAAATTTTAGGAACTCTTAGTATTTCTGTTTCTTTAGAAATTGCATTTGTTGCATAAACACTATGTTGAATTGAATCTCCAATTTTTGATGATACAACCTTTAAATATGGGTAAACATAACCACCGTGTCTAGTAATCCATTTTCTTAATTTTTCAAAATTATCAGAAACCATTGTGTAATTTATATATTATGTATAATATTTATTTTTTAAATTTTATACTTACTTTCTATTATATATATATATATAATGACAATTAAATCATTATTTAAAGCAAGACGATATAATAAGAATGGAACATATAAATATTCATATTATCTCATAAAAGAATTAAATATAGAAGATAATCATATAAAAATTAATAAGAAACGTTTATCAAAAATTAACTATTATATTTTAAAAAAAGATTTAGAAAATTTTGAATTATTTAAAAATAAGGAAAATTTTATTATATTGGGAAATGATACTTGTGAATATTGTCTAAAAGCAAAAAATTTATTAAAAAAAAATAAAATTAAATTTTCTTATATGAGAAAGAAAGAATCAGATATTTTAAATATAATTATAGATGAATATAAATATATTCCAATTATTTTTTATAATAAAATTTTTATTGGCGGATATGATGAATTAAGTAATTTTATAAAATATTATCAAAAAGATGATTTAATTTATTTAAATGATAAGGATAAAAAACTTATTGATAAAATACTAAAAAAAAATTGAAACCTCTTTAAGGTTTTTAAAACTAATATAATGAATATAGAGTTCATGAGTTATAAACTTAGTCCTGAGGTGGAATTCGGCAATATTGAATATAAAAAAGAATTATTAATTAACACTGACCATAAAATTAATAAACTTGGAACACAAATGTTATATCGTTTATATCAAGGTTCTGGGTATGTTATATATTATATAGGTGTAGCAGATAATGGAGAAATTGTTGGATTATTGGAAAATGATTTAAAAAAGTCGTTTGAACTCCTTCAAAAAGTATCTGAAAAAATAGGTGCGAAATTAATAAATTTTAATAAAATGAAGGCTAAGGACAAAGATAAATTTTATATGAAAATTGTTTTTAAAAAAACTCTAAATAATACATTTGATTTTTAAATTATAATTAAGTAATGGATTATATATTGATATATATTTATTAATACATATTCCATAATGGAAAGAACTAAAGCGATACCATGGGTAATTAAATATAAGCCTAATAAATTTGATGATATGACATTTCATACAACAATTATAAATATTATAAAAAACAGTTTAGAAAATTTACCACATTTAATATTTTATGGACCAAATGGAGTTGGAAAGAGTACATTAATAAAAATAATAACAAATACAATTTTTAGTAGTAATACATTTAAACAAAATGTTTTATTTTTATCAGCATCAGAACAACGGGGGATTGGTGTAGTAAGACAAGAAATAAAAAATTTTGCTAAACAAAGTGTTTATTTAAATGAAGGTTGTTTCAAAATTGTTGTTTTAGATGAAGTTGATTCAATGAGTTTTGAAGCACAATCAGCATTAAGAAGAATTATGGAAACTTATTCAAAAACTACACGATTTTGTTTTATTTGTAATTCAATAAATAGAATATCAAATCCAATTGTATCAAGATGTGTAAAATTTTTATTCAAACCAATTCCAGAAAATGAGATATCAAATAGATTAAATTATATTGCGGAATGTGAAAATTTAAGTGATAATAAAAAAGAATTTATCCAAAAAATCAGTAATATTTCCAATGGTGATTTACGAAAAGCCATTAATTTATTTGAAATATTATCGTTAAGTAATGATGATAAACAAACATTAAAATTTGATTTAAATTATTTAATCGGGGATATAGATCAAAAGTTAATTGAAAATTTGCTAAATTGTATAAAAGAAAAAGATTTTGATAAAATGAGAGATACTGTTTCAAAAATATTTTATGAAGGTTATTCTTCAAAAGAAATTTTAGAACAATTATACATTAATATCTTAGGTAATGAAACGATAACAGAATTTAATAAGAAAGAATTGATAAAAATTTTAGCGAATACTGATTATATAACAAGTATTGGTGGAGATCAAAATCTAAATATAATACGATTTTGTACAATTGCGATGGATATTCTATAAAAATTAAAATTGCTTTTTGATTTATTCTAATCAATTATTAATACGAATATTAAATATTATGTTTTCTTTATTTGAGAATATTTCCTTTATTCTTTTATTTCTACTTACATGGCATATTGTCATAATGAGTGTAACAAATACTCTATTATCAGACGCATTTATTGAAAATGATAGTGATTTATGTATATGTGGTCTTGATATATATAAAAATATTTATTATATTTGTTCTAATAATCCATTAAAAAATTATATTCATTATTATAATTTTAATGATAATTTTATCGGAAGAAATACAATACCAAGAGATTTTGATCCATATAGTTTAATAATGCCCCCAATATTAAGATGGGGTAAATTTATATGTATGAGAAATCATATTTAGGGTGACATTATTTTTAATAAATTTATATATATATATAAGTGCGTTTTATCATATTTTTATCTTATATTATAAATAATAAATAATAAAAATGTATGAAATAATTGAAGACAACAAACACATTATTTTATTGATAATTGTAGCAATTTTATTACTTTCTACAATTTTTGCTGGAAAAAGTAAATCTAATGAAGATAAATTACAAGTATTAAATAATTCTATTCAAATTTTACAAAATGCGAAGAAAAGAGTTAATAAAAATAAAAAATATCCAGAATATTCTGTACAAGAAACTTATGAACCAACTGATTTTGAACAATATTATAATCAACCAGAATCAGAATATTATGAAAATAATATAGAACCAGAAATGTATGAAGAACAGCAAAAAAGTGAACCAGTAACAGAAATTTCTAAAGAGAGTATTGAAGATTTAATTAAAGATATAAGACCACAAAAGAAACAAACAATTCCCCAACAACAATCTGGTAATATGGATCAATATTTCACACAAACAAATAAAATGCTTGAATCTGATGGTAATTTTAATAGAATTATGGAATTAGTTAATTTTAAAATGAATCCAACAACTAATATGAGACCAAATTTAACTGAACAAATTGGCACAATTAATACAGGATGTAATAAAAATAATGAATTTGAATTAGAAGGTTTTGATAATAAAATTTTATCCCAAACTCTCTAAATATTAATCTAAATAATATTGAAACTAATAATATCTAAATTATATGTATATAATTTAGATGGTATTACAAGAAAGAATATTTTCATTAACAATAAATTTAATAGGTATAGTTGGAAATACAGAAATTATAAATGATGATATATCAATTAAATCAAAAAAAGTTAATTCGTTTACAATTAAAGTATACCAAAGTGATACACTGGATATTATAAAACAAAAGATATGTTATGAATTATTAAAGAATATAGAATATGAAAATGATAGTAAAAATACTGAACAAAAGAGAAAAACTTGTATCTATTGTTTTAATCATAAGGGTAATAAAATTACAACAAAAACAAATGATAATAACAATGATATAGATTTTGAAGATGATTTATTTGATGATGATGATGATTTTATGGAAACTACCAGTAATGAAACACAAATAATATATTGTGCAACTTGTAAAAAAAGATATGAATATCGTCATGGAGTAAATTTATCTAAATTATCAAATGATATTTTACATATTGAACAATGTCTTCCTGTACCAGAATTTCTGTATTTATGGAAAGATAATACATTTTATGGACATTCTATTTGTCATAAGCAAAATATGGATGATCCATATAATTGTGAAAATTTAAAACAGAATATTGAAAATAAGGAATTAGAATATGATTATGTTAATATATTTAAATTTTTAAATAATAATTCATTATCTAATTTAAAAGATATTTATAAAAATTTTAATTATCAGATACAACGTTTAAGTAGTAGAAGAAATAATGATC
>Ga0207987_1000122_pt1 | contig 24204 bp, 24 predicted proteins | sample ETNtaG_19_FD_185768 | JGI IMG/M metagenome (GOLD analysis project Ga0207987, IMG submission 185768) | Marine microbial and viral communities from oxygen minimum zone, Eastern Pacific Ocean - ETNP201302PF86A (SPAdes) (version 2) | ecosystem: Environmental > Aquatic > Marine > Oceanic ...
GATGGGCGGTGTGCTCCTGACGATGCACATGCCTTATCGTGCTCATGAAATGGCCCCATTGTTGAACCATGGGCGAGCAGTTGCAGTGGTCTGTGAGCCGGCGACAGAAAAATATGATGCTCCGGATACAATGCGCGAACTCAAGCGTGCCGTACCGACTCTCGAACATGTGATCGTCGGCCCCGGTGGTTCTGTTCCTGACGATTGTGTATCGCTGGCTGAGATGTTTCAGGGCGACCCAGGGATCGAGATCAACGACCCACCTCATGCCGCCGATCCTGTTTTGCTGTGCTTTACGTCGGGTACAGCAGCTGCCCCGAAGGCGGTTCTTCGTAACTACCATAGCGCACTGGCGAATGGTCGCATTTATGGTGAGGCTATCAATATCGACCGGCACGATCGGATCATGGTCGTACCGCCGTTTTCCCACGTTTTTGGTTTATGTTGTCTGCATTCAGGCCTGGCATATGGTGCGCCCACTGTTTTGCTTCGGGCATTTACTCCAGAACTCTTCGTTGAAGTCGTGGAACGACATCAGCCAACGCTGTTATTTTCCTCTCCGGCACCTGTTGCCGCGACGCTTAAATCCGGGTTACTTACAGGCGATCTGGTCTCAGTGCGCCAGGCAGTACTTGCGGGTTCTATTGTTCCACCTGCAGTTTCACAAGCGCTAGAGGATCGAATGCCTAACGGCAAGGTCGGCGGACTGTTTGGCATGACTGAAATCGTTCTAACTACAGCCACTCCATTGGAGGGCTCAATCGATGAGCGTCATTATTCCACCGGTCGACCGGTTCGTGGCATGGAGGTACGCGTGACTTCACCCGAGAGCGGGCAGGTACTGGAAGCCGGCGAGGAGGGAGAACTAGAAATCAGAGGTTATTCGGTGATGTCGGGCTATCTGAACAATACTCAGGCGAATGTTGACGCATTTACAGAGGATAACTTTTTTAAGACCGGCGACTTGGCAATTGTTGACGTAGATCAGAATGTACGAATCACCGGTCGAGTGAAAGATATCATCAATCGGGGTGGTGTGAAGATAAATCCAACTGATATCGAGAATCTGATCGCAGCGCACCCAGCGGTTACCTTGGCCGCCATTGCGCCCATGGGTGATGACATCATGGGTGAGAGGGCTTGCCTGTTTGTTACGCTTGCGCCGGATGCTTCGTTGACATTCGATCAAATGATCGATTATCTGTCAGCTTCTGGTATCGCCAAGCTACGCTGGCCAGAGCGGCTAGAAGTTGTTGACGATATGCCTATGACTCCTACCAAAAAGGTCATGAAGCATGTATTGACTGGTATGGTGAGTTCAAAATCCTAATCGCTTTAAATGAGTTTATCGGCAGTTTTGATACATGCGAGTTTTGAAATAACGGTTCGTAAAAAAGCCGGGGATCGCATTTGCGATCCCCGGCTGTCAGGCTGGTAATTGTTTGCTCGATTTAGCCCGCGATGTCCACGTACTTTCCGTCTATAACTTTCAATACCCGGTTGCCGCCTGCGCCATCGCCCACTTCATTCATGGTTGTGGCGCCAGAGACACCTGGATAATTCTTAAGGTTAGCCCAGCACTTCTTGATTTTCTCACGGTCTGAGGCGAGGTCACCCTTCTTATTTGTGATCCCATTATCGTTCATGCAATTGGCCGTGATCATCAGAGAATCATAGCCGCGTGGTGCACTGTACGGAAACCCTTTGTTACCATTTCGCGCTTTGATCTTAGCTACAAAAGCTTGAATTTCAGCAGCTGGATCATCCATCCATGCAGCGGTTGAGACGTAGGTGCCTTCCGTTGCTGTACCACCTAGGTCAATCAGTGCTGGTGCTCCGGTACAGGCGCCGCCGACGAACGGTTGACTGAGGCCCTGACGACGGGCTTCTTTGATAATACCTGCCGCATTCTGGTAGCAGGATCCCAACCCGATTCCATCAGGGTTTAGCGACTTGGCCTTGGTAATCTGAGCTGAGTAGTCGGTGTCCTCGGTGCGGAAAGTCAGAATATCCAGCACTTCGATACCTTCTTTCTTGAACAGAACCGGCAGAATTTTACTGCCTTCAGCTTTGGAAACGGCGTCTTCAAGATCGTGAATGATAACGACCTTTTTGACGTTGTAATCTTTGGCCCAGCGCGATACCACCGGCGCAAGTTGTTTGTCACTGGTCAGGCTGTTTCGAAACGCCCAGTCACTGAGTTTGGACAGACCTGGCTTGGCCGAACAGTAAGAGATGACGGGTGTCTGTAACCTTTCCAGTAATGGGAAGATGACTTCGCACACCGAACTGAAACACGGCCCAAGAACAGCCAGCACATTATCCCGGGTCGCGAGTTTATTGATGATGGTGATACCTTCAGATTCCTTGGCTTGGTAGTCGTATTCCACCAGTTTGATAGGCACTCCACCAATACCGCCGGCTGCATTTACTTCTTCAACGGCAAGCCGAATACCGATCTGGGCATGGTTACCCCAAGTGGCACCTTTGCCGGTCAACGGATACATCACCCCAATCTTTACAGCACGGCCAGAGACATCCGCCGATGTTGGCAGTGAAACTGCCAGAAGGGCGATTGCTGCAGTGGCAGCAACTGCCAGTTGTTTCACTAGAATTCTCACATTCTCGCTCCTTGATCCCCCGAGTATCATTTTGTGTCTAATCTGGGCAGAGTGGGGGTTCCCCTGATCCATTAACTTTACTGAATGAATGTCGGCCCGTCTACAGCACGGGGACCGCTGTTAGGCTCGTTTACCAAGATAGGTCTGCTGTATTGTTTCGTCGTCTAGAAGACGCTGTCCAGTGCCTTCGAGCGTGATTTGGCCACGTTCCAAGACGTAGCCCCTGTCGGCTACCTGCAGCGCCCGGCGGGCGTTCTGTTCCACCAGGAAAATTGTTGTCTCGTCATCGCGAAGAGCACGCAGAGTGCGAAATATTTCCGTGACCACCATCGGTGCAAGACCCAGCGACGGTTCATCCAGTAGCAGAATCCTGGGCCGTGCCATCAGTGCGCGGCCTATTGCGAGCATCTGCTGTTCTCCACCACTTAAAAGTCCGGCCAGTTGGTCGTGTCGTTCACCCAGCACTGGGAACTTGGAGAATATCTGGTCGATATCTTGTCTGATCTCCTTATCCTTACGAACATGTGCGCCGATTCGGAGATTCTCGAGCACCGTCATTCGCTTAAGCATGGCACGGCCTTCTGCTACTTGGCTTACGCCAGACTCAACGATCCTGTGGGCTGAGAGATTTTGGATCTCTGTATTTTGAAACCTGATAGTGCCTGACTGTGCTTGAACCAAGCCTGATATGGTTTTTAGTAAAGTTGTTTTACCAGCTCCATTTGCACCGATGAGGGCGACAATTTCACCCTCATTAACGGATAAACTGACACCATGAAGTACTTGGCTTTTTCCGTAGCCGGAGAAAACGCCATCTACGACCAGCATGGTCATAAGATCTCCTCCTCGCCAAGATAAGCTTCGATGACTACAGGATCACTCTGTACGGCAGAGGGTGGACCTTCGGCGATCTTCTCGCCAAAGTTGAGAACGGTAATCTGATCTGAAATTCCCATAACCAGGTTCATGTCATGCTCAACAAGAACAATGGTTACACCCCGGTCGCGGATTCGTTTGATGTGCTCGTCGAGCTCGTGGGTTTCGTTTGGATTCATCCCCGCAGCAGGCTCATCGAGCAATAGTAAACGGGGTTCGATTGCCAGGGCACGTGCGATCTCGAGCCGACGACGTTCACCATAGGCAAGGTCTTCAGCGTCTTCGTTCATTTTCTGCCCAAGTCCCATGAAATCAAGTAACTCAAATGCTCGATTCCGCATAGTTGTCTCAACAGCGGGTTGTGCGAAGGGACGGTGGAGTACAGAGCCGGACAATGCACCCCAAAGCGCAGGATAAGAGCGAGAATGTGCGCCGACCATGACGTTCTCGATTACTGTCATGTGTTCAAATAGTCGGATATTCTGAAATGTCCGCGCAATGCCAAGCGCCGTTCGGCGGTAGGGTTTGAGCATTTCGAGCCGTTGGTTCTCGAAAGTGATTTCACCAGAATCGGCAGCAAGAGTTCCGCTCAGGACGTTAAAGAGCGTAGTCTTGCCAGCCCCATTGGGTCCAATGACCGCATGGATGTGCCCCTCTTGGACATCGATAGTGACATCCCGCAACGCATAGAAGCCACCAAAACGTTTGGTGAGTCCCTCGGCCTGCAAAGTGCAATGAGTACTGGCTTCAGGCATCTCTAGAGTCGCGCTTCCAGAACATCAACTGACGCACCGTTTTATTAGTCAACAGCCCCTGCGGACGGATAATCATCATGATGATCAGTATCGCGCCATAGACAATGAGCCTTTTCTCATTTTCGAAGTCGAGTAATTCATATAGCCATTCGTAAATTTCATTGCCTTTAGGAATCGCATCTGTAACAGCAAGCGGGATTAATTCCATAAGATCACGTAGAGTTCTCAGGCCTTCTGGTAGCAGTGACAAAAATGCAGCACCTAAAATAGGGCCCCAGTAAGTTGTGACTCCGCCCACAACACAGAACATGAGAATCTCGACTCCCAGAAGGATCCCAAAACTTCGGGAGTCAACATAAGTGGTGTAGTGCGCAAACATTGCACCGGCCACCCCCGCCATGACTGCCCCTAGGCCAAATGCGAGCAGTTTGATTCGAACGACGTCGATACCCATCACCTCGGCAGCTTCTTCATCTTCATGAATTGAAACCATAGCTCTACCTAGGCTCGATTTTTCAAGACGAGAGAAAAATAGAATCAGGATAATGATTGTGCCGTAGACGTACCAGACCGTGTTCTCCTGGTAAGGGATACCTTGAAATCCATCGTGCGCACCGGTGTAGTCCCATGTCAGCGCAATGACCTGTACGATCTGGGCAAAACCCAGAGTCAACAACAATAGGTAGATGCCGCGTATACGCAGGGCCGGAAACCCGACACAGATGCCGATCAGTCCCGAGAACGCACCAGCGAAGATAAGCCCAACAGGATAAGGCAAGCCGAATTTGACTGTGATGACCCCTGCTGCATAGGCACCAACACCCATGAATCCCGCTTGGCCAAGTGAAACTTGCCCTGTTTTAAAGGGCATATAAAAGCTCATCGCGGCAACGATGTGAATTCCGGTAAATACCAGAAGAGATTCTATAAAGGGGTTCATCCGAGAATCGTGGTATCGGTGTGGTTCAGTCGTCGACGACGCGAGTACCGAAAAGACCAGCTGGTTTGTACAGCAAAATGAGGATCAGTATCACAAAGGTAAACAAGTCGCGTAACGAGGTGCCAAGGTAAGCGGCGGAGAGTATTTCAACCAGACCGAGAATGAATCCAGCTATCATTGCTCCGAAGATGTTGCCCAGGCCGCCCAGTAGCATACAGACCAGACCGGCGACGGCGACTTCTAGCCCCATGAACGGGGATACTGCGCTGTTCTTGACGCCATCTAATACCCCCGCGGCACCAGCCAGGCACGATGCCAGGAAGAAGGTGACCAGAACGGTGCGGCCCACATTAACGCCCATTAAAGCTGCTGTTTCATGACTTTCAGCGACGGCCCGGATGGCCCGCCCAGTTTTGCTTCTGCCGACAAACTGCCACAACGCCACCATGATGATCATCGACATCAGCAAGGTAAAAATCTGGATGTTGCTCACCGTAACGCCGGCGACACTGTAGATCACTGGATCCATGGTTTCCGGGAAGGACTGGTTTTCGCCACCAAAAACAGAGACTGCGACGTTCTGCATGATCAGGGTCGCACCGATGGTGCTGATCAGAGGCGCCAGCGGATACTTGCTGCTGATAGGGCGCACGGCGATCAGTGCGACGATGACGCCGATGACACCTGTACCGAGCATGGCAAAGATAATTGCCAGATAGATGTTGACCCCTGACCACGCGAGTACAATCTGGAGTCCGATAAAAGCACCGAACATGAATACTTCACCATGGGCAAAATGAAGTAGTCGCAATACACCAAATATGATCGTGTACCCAATCGCGACTAGAGCATAAGAGGCCCCAAGCATTAGTCCGTTGATGATTTGTTGGGCAAGCATGATCTAATTGCGAGTCAGCGATTCAATTGTGTGTTCTACGATAGGTGCAACAAAAAATCTTAGTCGCACATTGTGAATGACCGACGGTATCCCACTACTTGTACCATATAGAAGGGGGGGGACTGGCGCAACTGACTTTTGATTTTTATGGGCAATGTGGTAACTGCCGACCTTTTTTTGGTCCAACTGGAGAGAGCGTTAGTCAGTAAAATCTGGCACGTCGTACTGCTGCATTAAGTTCTGAACAATGTTGTCGAATTCACCCCATGGTGCATTGATGTAACTGTAATTTCTTACTGCGAAAATTGGTCCAACAAAAAATTTCTCGTATGATTGTAAGCGACTCGCATGAGGTGAACCAACTAGATCCCATGCCAAAGAGAAGAGTTTCATACGTTCGACTGAAGGATCATTGATGTTGGACCAGTACTTCTCAAACATCTCTTTGAGTTTTGAGTCCCGAATGACATCAATACTTGCTGGAAACTGAAAAACACCACCCCCCATCAGTTCACGAACGGTTTCGAGCAGTGACGAGTGATGTTCTGCAGCCCATGCCAAACCGGCATACATGTAACGACGAGCATAAAGCACAAACTCCTCATTGACCTTCTCATGGGCATAGATCTGAGCATCTATCAGGGCTCCAAATCCAGCTTCCATTGCAGCGAGTCGCCCGAGAAGTTCCTGTACCGCGGGAATCTTATGGGCACCTGTAGCTTTGGTAATCATGTTGGCCATGCCGAGTAGAAATCGCATTTTCGAGTGAAACCGGCAGTTTGATTGATGATTCGAGAGCACATGGGAAGCACTCTTGATGAACACATCCCTGGAGAGGGGTGCGTTGTTGTGGACGATGACCTTCTCCCAAGGGATATGCACGTCTTCGAAGACCAGCATGCAGTCTGATTCGTCGTAGCGGAAGCTGAGGGGAGCCTCAAATTCATATTTAATGTCCTGAGCTATGGGTTTTCTTGACCAAAGTGACATCCCTTCAAGATTGAAAGGAATAATACAGGTGATCGACTCCGCCGCCTGATCAGGTGCTAGCGGAAGTATATTTCCGACGATAACTTCATTTGCGATTGCGGCGCTGGTCGCAAGAAATTTCATGCCATTGATGATAACTCCGGCATCGTCCTCTTTGGTGACGCGAAGAGTCGGAGAATCGATCCCTTTGGATTGGTAATATTCCGGGTTTCGAGCCGCGGGTGGGGGCACAATCGCATAAGTTAGGAAAATATCATTGGTTCGAAGATGTTCCCAGATAGTTGCGAGATGATCTGGAAAGCCCCCGTCGCTTTCTTCAAGTACATCGGGCTTCATCGCCATGCCGGTAACGTTGCTCGCAGTTGCATCGGGAGAGCGCCCGAGCAAGCCGTAAGACCACTCAGTTATGAAACGATGGGCTTGTGTTCTTTTTTCCAGTTCTGCCTGGGTTCGGGGTTTGAGAAAATAGGTGGCAAAGCGTTCACCATTTTCCTGGTAGGACATCAGATCGATGTTTTCAGGGGCCATCTTTAGGTCATAAAGTTCGGCATAGGTCTGCGATATTTGTTCGAACGCAGGATGCGATGTAGGGTCCTTCACGAGCTCATCGCCGATGTAAATCACCCGACCATCTTTCAGACTAGCTAAATATTCATCCCCATTTTTTAACATGCCGAGTCTCCTAATCTATTTGGGCTCACTGCAGTGTGGTTATAGCGTTGGCTCACTTTGATTTCAGCTCGATTTCTTTGAACTATTTGGCAACTGGTGAGCCAAATCCACCCCCGCCTGGGGTATACATGGTCACAATATCGTCGGGCTTCATTTCAATTTTCTTGGTGACGCCTGTTGGGTTTCCAGAAACCAGAAAACGACCAACGGCACCTGGTAGTCCACCATCCAGTCCTTGTGCTGATTGGTCTACCCGACTGCACATGGCATTCAATACCCAGGGTTTCTCTGTCAGTAGGCGAAACTGAATCCGCTGCCCGTCACCACCTCGATAACGGCCGTTCCCCCCAGAGTTAGCCCATATTTCTTTGTGGTCAAACAAGATTGGCATAGATGCTTCAAGTACTTCGATCGGTACTGCTGAAAGTCCTGATGGATAGCAGGTCGTCGATGGGCCATTTTTCTCTCTTCTTGCACCCATTCCACCGGAGTAGTTAAACAATGTACTGGTGAACGGTGCATCGTATTCATCGAACCCTTGGATCTGCATTGTCCACAGTCCTCCTGCACCTTCAGATACAACACTGTCCGGCGTTACCTCGAAAAGAGCATTCAGAATTGGAAACGGTACAAACATTCCGACAATGTGGCGTGCGTTTAGAGGAGAGGGATATCTTGCATTAACAATACAGCCTTCAGGAGCTGTTACTTTGATCGGCGCGAGGGAGCCGTGGTTGTTTGGTAATTCAGGATTGATGCTGGCTCGAACAGCAAATGTCGAATAAGCATGGGTGTAATTCAGTACTACATTGATTCCCTGAGAGCTCGCAGCCGATGATCCAGAGAAATCAATCAGTATTTCACCGTTATCGGAATCAACGGTCACTGCAGCTTTGAGTGTGATGGTTTCACCACCAGGGATATCGAATACCGTGGCTCCATGGTATGTGCCAGCCGGAAGTGCGCGAATCGTATTTCGAGTTGCCACTTCCGAACGACTGATGATTGCATCCGCAAGTTCCTGAATGTTATCCATTTTATGGCGTTCACAGAGGGTAATCAGTCGCTGGCCACACAAGTGACCTGCGGATATCTGGGCTGATAGATCTCCACTGACGGCTTCGGGTGTGCGAACGTTATGTCGAATAATATCGAACAGCAGATCATTTGGTCTCCCTTTGTCATAGAGTTTGCACAACGGAATCCACAGCCCTTCTTCATGAATATCACGCGCACCAGCTCCTAACCCATATCCACCGATGTCGGTGTGATGCACGGTGGTGCCTAGAAAAGCGATCAGCTGGGCTCTGTAGAAGACCGGAGTAATCACTGTAATATCAAAGAAATGACCAGCAGCTAGCCAGGGGTCATTAACTATAAAAATATCTCCATCACAAATCGTTTCTGGAGGGAATCGGGTAACCAGAGTTTTTGCGGTAGCTGCCAGTGAATTGATATGGCCAGGTGTGCCAGTGACCGCTTGCGCGATGGTTCGTCCTTGAGCATCAAAAAGGGCGGTTCCCAGATCTCCCGCTTCCCGAACAATTGGGCTAAATGCGTTGCGTTGCAGTGATTTAGCCTGCTCGCTGACTAGTGCGATGAGATTACTCCAACAGATTTCGAGCTGTATAGGATCCAATGTTTAATTCCTTTGGGCCACCAGACAACCAATATCGTTAACTTCTGTCCGCCATCGCGGAGGCAAAACAATGGTAGTTTCACGCTCTTCGATGATTGCGGGTCCAAAGATGGTCTGGCCGGTTGGGATGCTAGAGCGCTTATACAGGTTTGTTTTATGAAATCCTGATTCAAAGAGAACTTTGCGTTGTTCTTGTACCTTGGCTTCTGAGACCGGCAGTTCAGGTTGGTTATTGCGGACTACTGGTGGTCCCATAGCCTTCACCCGCCAAGTTACTACCTCGATATCGACATCTGGAAGCGTTACGCCGTAAAGTTGATGGTAGTGTGTTTCGAAAGCTTTACGTAGAGTGGAATCTTCTTTGTGAACTAGTGGGTTTTCATCGAAGTCAATGCTTGCTTCGTTGGCTTGCCCACGATACCGCATATCAGCACCATAGGTGAACTGGATGTCTTTTAAATAGATACCAGCTTCAGTAAGCGCCTCACGGCCCTCATCTTCCATATTTTTGAACTGGGTTTTTACGTCTTCCCAATCTAGTTGTCCAAGCAATCCTATTGAGCTTCGGACGAGATCCAGTCGCACTGGTGAAACCAGACATCCAAAAGCGGACAGTACACTTGCCATTGGAGGGAAAATGACTGTTTTACTTTCAAGAAGATCGGCGACATAGCAAGCATGCAAAGGCCCAGCTCCCCCGAATGCTAAGACAGGAATACCGCGCGGGTCGATGCCACGGTCCGTTGCATGTGCCCGGACAGCGCCCGCCATGTTTTCGCCGACTAGACGATAAACCCCAAGAGCTGCTTGTTCTGCAGAAATACCGATTTTATGCCCGAGGCTGGAAAAAGCCAGATCGGCCGCTTCTCTATCGAGTGGCATCTCTCCCCCGAGAAAGTTCTCCGGTGAGAGCAAACCCAAAACAACGTTCGCATCGGTGACCGTAGGTTGTTTGCCGCCACGCCCATAGCAGACAGGTCCAGGTTCTGATCCGGCACTTTGAGGCCCAACCTTCATCAGCGCCAGGCTGTCGATCCATGCAATGGAACCACCTCCAGCACCGATTTCAACGAGATTGATCGAAGGTATTGCAACTGGATATCCGCTGCCAGGTTGGAATCGGTATCGCCGATCGACTTCAAACAAACCAGTTACTGACGGCTTTTGGCCCTTTATCAAGCAAACCTTGGCGGTCGTGCCTCCCATGTCAAAGGCCATTAGTTCATCGATATGGAGCTTCTTGGCAAAATGACCAGCGACCAGTGCCCCAGCGGCAGGGCCAGATTCGATCATTCTGACCGGATGCTTACTAGCCATGTCAGCACCAACCGTGCCGCCATTCGAGAGCATGATCAGGGGTTTATTGGGGAATCCGTGAGTTTTGAGTTTCTCAACCAATTCGGTTAGATACGGTCGAGTGATCGGTTGTGTATAGGCGTTGACCACAGTGGTTGAGGTTCGTAGGTATTCGCGAATTTGGGGCGCTACCTCGGAGGAGATTGAGACATATAGTTCAGGAGCAACGCGGTTCAAGGTCTCGCGGACGAGTCTTTCGTTTACTGGATTCTTGTAGGCGTTTAGAAAACTGACTGCAACGGATTGGATACCCTGACCAATGAGTATCGGTACAAGTTGTTCAATCTCGTAAGGATCAATCGTATCCAGCACTTCCCCATTTCCACGGATCCTTTCTGTGACCGGATAAGTCAAGTCGCGAGGTACCAGGGGTTCAGGGAACTCAATCTGGGGGTCATACATATCAAAGCGGTTCTCGTCGCGCATCGACAGAATGTCACGAAATCCCTTTGTGACTAGTAATGCTGTTGCTGCCCCATTGCGCTGAATCAGGGTATTGGTCACAACGGTAGTGGCATGAACAATAATGTCGTCGACTGCACTTGACTTTAGTTTTGCGGTTCTAAGACTTTTGGTAACAGCCTGAAAGTAACCATCCAGGAGGTCGTCATAGGTGGTCAGCGTTTTATCGACCCATGTTCTACCTCGGCGGTCAGATAAGACTACGTCGGTAAATGTACCTCCAATATCGACGGCAATTGCGTAACCCGATTCGGGTTGTGGACGACTATTGTCGGCAGGAATTGGTTCGTGCTGGCGCATTAAGCAGTTGTCGCAAGACGCCCCGGCTTCTTTGACATATTGCGAGTGGCCAAACAGATCGCTTGAATCCGGTTTTTTGACGGTGTTTTAGCAATATTTGGTAAAGAAGCGTTTGAGCTCATGGTCCCACAGTATCACAGCCGATTTGTTAGGGTGTATTGATCATGGGATTGTGACTGTTCGACTCCTCAATTGTTTGCCTTAGAGTCGTTGATGAAAATTTAGACGTGAGGCCGGTTGTCGAAATTGTCGCTGAGTGGCGCAAACCATCTATAATTTATTTTTTCTGTGTTATCGATTGAGTAGTGTTATGTCCGATCTGCCTATAAAAAATGCTGAAGAGCATCTCCAAAGCTTGCTGGATAGCCGCGCCGTCTACCTTGATGGCGAACTCGTCGATGATGTGACTTGTCACGCTGCCTTTTGTCGGTCCGTGAAAACCGCAGCCGGTCTTTACGATTTTCAGGCGGACCCAGCAAATGCTGATCTGATGACTTTCGAATCGCCAACCAGCGGTCGTCGGGTGAACAGGGCCTGGCAGATGCCGACAACCTATGAAGAACTGGTCACCCGGCGCCGGGCACTGGTCAGTTGGGCGGAACAGCATGCAGGGTTTATGGGGCGTTCACCAGATCACCTGGCGTCGGCTATCACCGGGCAGTTGATGGGCCTGGACCTGTTCGAGGAATATGATAAGGACCGGGCGAAGGCATACTGGGACTATTATGTCTACGCCCGCGACAACGATTTGTATCTCACTTACGTGATCATCAATCCCCAAGTCGATCGGTCTAAATCGACAATCGAACTTGAGAACAATAATCCGATGATGAAGATCATGGACGAAGACAATGAAGGGGTTACGGTACGCGGGACAAAAATGCTCGGTACCAGTGCCGTCATGGCTAACGAGGTGTTTGTTGCGCATCTGCAGCCGCTACGCCCGGATGAAGTGGATTACGCAATTTCGTTTGCAGTGCCAATGAACATCCCGGGATTGAAAGTGTTGTCGCGCAAATCGTATGAAAAGCACGCTGTATCGGAATTCGATAACCCGCTCGCTTCTCGCTACGACGAGAACGATGCCCTGATGTACTTCGATGATGTGAAAGTGCCGTGGGACCGGATCTTTGTATATCGCGATCCCGAGATGTGTCGGCGGCAGTTCCACGACACCCCAGGACATATCTACCAGAACTATCAGGCTCAGATCCGACTCACTGTCAAACTCAAGTTTCTGGTGGGATTGGCTCGTGATATCTGCGAGATCATTGGCACAACCAAGATCCCTTCAGTATCAGACATGCTAGGCAAGATGGCAGCGCAGGCGGCAGCTGTGGAGAACATGATGATTGGGATGGAGGTGAAGGGCCGACCGTGGGGTAAGTACTTCGTGCCTGACCGCCATGCGGTTTATGCTGCACAGACGCTGACGCAAGAGCTTTATCCGCAGATAATCAATACGCTACGCGAGTTGGCTGGAGGCGCACTGATTATGTTGCCTTCTTCGTCGACCGACTATGGTAATCCTGAGCTCGCCTCCATCATTCAGGGTGTGCAGGTCTCGGCTGATGGACGCAGTGATAAAGATCGTGTCAAGCTCTTGAAACTGGCGTGGGATGCCATTGGCTCGGAGTTTGCCGGTCGCCACACCCAATATGAAATGTTCTATGCCGGTGCCCAGTTCGTGACCCGAGCACACAGTATGCGTACCTATGATTGGGAGGGTGCAGCGTCTTTAGTGTCAAACATAACTGGTCGTTATGACCTTGAATCGGAAATTTCGAACTGAGGTCCTTGCCTGAGACCTGACTGAAAATATGAATTACGGCATACCAACCAGATGAGAACCACGATCGTCAATATTGGCACGATTGTTTCGGGCGACTGGCGAAAGCCACTTACCGTCGGCGATTCGGTTAGCATGATCGATGGTCGAATTGACAGTGTCGGTGTGGTCAGCGAGCGCAGTGTCCGAGACTCGGATGTGGTGATCGATGCCGATGGTGCAACGGTGTGTCCGGGGCTGATCGACTCCCAGGTCCACATTACTTTTGGAGACTACACGCCGAGGCAGAAAACGGTGGGTTATCTGGAGAGTTATCTGCATGGCGGTACCACCACATCGATTTCTGCTTCTGAGGTGCATGTGCCGGGAAGACCGTCGGATCCCGAGGGTGTTAAGGCACTGGCCGTGGCGGCGCACAAGAGTTTCTTGACCTACCGGCCCGCCGGAATGACTGTACACGCGGGTTCGATCATCATCGAGCCAGGACTCACAGATAGCGATTTTCGTGAGGTCGCCGCCAAAGGGGTATGGCTGGCCAAGGCGGGATTTGGACGGTTCGACGATCCTTACGACTATGCCCCTTATGTGGCAGCTGCCAGGCAGGCGGGGTTGATCACGACCGTGCACACCGGAGGCGCCTCGATTCCAGATTCTTCTGCCATTTCGGGGGATCATGTTCTGAAGATGAACCCGCACGTGTCTTTTCATGTGAATGGCGGTCCAGTTGCAATCGCAGACGAAGATTTTCCACGCTTGATCGCTGAGAGCGATATCGCACTACAGGTCTGTACAGCTGGAAATCTGCGGACCGCTCTGATGTGTGCGAAGCTGTGTATCCAGGAAGACGCGTTTGACCGCTATATCATCGCCACCGATACGCCCACAGGCAGCGGGATCATGCCGCTGGGTATGATTTACACCATGTCGCACCTGGCAAGCCTTGCAGATGTCGATCCGGCTTGGTGCATTGCGGCCGCGACCGGTAACAATGCCAAAATCTACGGACTGGAATCGGGGTTTGTGGCGAACGGTAAGCTCGCGGACCTGTTGATTATCGATGCGCCGCTGGGATGTACCAAAAATTCGGCCTTGGGTGCCCTGGCCAACGGTGACCCTGTGGCAATCGGCGCCGTGATCACTGATGGGGTCCCGAGGTTTGTCGGTCGAAGCCGCAATACGCCGCCCACAACACGGCGTGTGTGCGTGTCTGAAAACCGTGTGCCGCAGAGTTACGATACGCCACGTCACTGACGTTTTCCGAGGTTTGTTGCAGAGGGCTCCCGACGCTCAGTCTACAGATCCAAATACCGTGCGTTTTTCAATGGACTTCACATCTGCCGGACGTTCAAAGGGTGTCGGTGCATCTTCACCAGGCGTTCTGGGCCGGCCGATAGCTGAGAAAAAGTCCTTCAACCCACCAGGCGTGAGAACAAAACAGAACCGCAGCGGGATATTGCCCTGGTTTATAAATTGATGCCGGCTGCCAGGTGCCAGATACAAGATGGTACCAGTCCGCATTGGATGTGCCTCGCCGTCGATCGTTGCGGTGCCATCACCTTCGAGTACGATGATCACCTCTTCGTGGCGGTCGTGGACGTGCTCACGCACTGAACACTCGGGGGCCACCTCCTGTATACCGACATCGAATTCCGGGCCGTTGCTGTTCACGGCTTGTGCCAGCGCAAGTTCCACAAACCCGTTGGCCGGAACGGGTTGCCAGTAGCTTTCACCTTCGCCGGGCTGTACGGCTCGACTCCTTTTTTCGGTCATTGTTGCAGAGGTCATAGTCTGGTGCGCCTCCAGCGCAGTACTTAGGAGCCTTTGAAGTCCGGTTTTCGTTTGGCATGAAAGGATTCGACACCTTCCCTGAAATCATTGGAAGAGCGTAGCCGGCCGTATGCATTGCCTTCGATCTCGATGCCCGCTTCCAGCGTCGTGTTTTGAGCGGCATTCAATACGCGTTTGATCGTCCGCTGGGACAACGGAGAGAATGTGCGGAGTTCATCCACGAGCTGATCTACAGCTGTTTCCAGCTGGCTGTCGTCGACACAGTCGAGAACCATGCCCCAGTCTTTGGCTTCGCTGCCGCTGACGCGGCGGGAGCGAAACGTCATGTCCTTGGTTCGCTGAATTCCGATCATGTGCAGCAGACGTATCGATCCACCAGATCCGGGTATCTGCGCGATTCGCTGTTCGGGCAGTGCAAACAGTGTTGTCTCGCTGCACAGGCGAAAGTCGCAGGCCAGACACAGTTCAAAACCGACTCCAAAGCAATAACCCCGGATAGCTGCGACAACCGGTTTAGTGCAGCGTGCCGGTGCTGCAATATTAGTCGCGAGGTCCGATACCGCTTCAGGAGTGGATTCCAGGAAGCCCTGGATGTTGCCACCCGACGAAAAGTGCTCTCCCTCGGCACGGAGTACGATGACACGAATACGTTCATCGCGGTCCAGCGCTTCGAAAGTCTGTCGCAGTTGTTCGCGCTGCGGCATGGTGACAATGTTCAACGGTGGACGCTGCAGGACGATGTCGGCGCGCTCGCGGGAGGTATCGAGTGCAATCCTGAAGCCATCCGGGTTATTGGGCAGAGTCGTGGAAAGCGTTTGTTCACCTTTGGGCATAATCTCTAATTCTCTGGTGCACTGTGTCGGCTAAGCTGTCTATGATACTGCGCCGAGGGTTTATCAGGTGAGTGCATGCATTGACCCAAAACTGGCACAATATCAAGTTGTCGTAATGAAGCGGACCAGGCAAGCTGTGCTGGATGTATCTTGACAGGTAATCGGTTTGAGGAGGACAGTGTATGGCCAAGGGATATTGGATTGCGCGAGTCGATGTTTCTGACATGGAAGCCTATCAGCAATATGTTCAAGCAAATGCCGCACCATTTGCAGAATTCAAAGCTCGTTTTCTCGTGCGTGGTGGGGAACATGAAGTACTTGAGGGAACAGCACGTTCAAGAAATGTCGTCATCGAATTCGAAAGCTATCAGGCAGCACTTGATTGTTATCACTCACCCGAATACCAGTCCGCAAAAGCCCTGCGAGTTGATGCTTCGGATGGAGACTTGGTGATTATCCAAGGTTACGATGGCAACTCGCCGGGTGACTGAAGTCTGTATCTCAGGATCGATTGGGAGCGTGGTCGTCGGAGGTAGGTGGATGGATATTTCTGTATGCCGCGGGTCTCAAATTTTCACTAACAGGTGACAGCGATGGAGTGTCGAAACGTAGTGGTTGTTGGCGCAGGCACCATGGGTCGGGGAATTGCTCACGTTGCCGCACTGGCCGGTTACCAGACCTGGCTCACCGATGTGGATGAAAGCACACTGCAGAAAAGTCTTGCTGAAGTCGAACACGATCTTGCAGCTGCCGTAGCACGGGAAAAGATCTCTGAGGTACAGCGATCAGCAGCGCTATCGCGGCTTGAGCTGGCGACCGATCTGGATTCTGTTGTCCCTGCGTGTGATCTCGTCATTGAAGCCGTGCCGGAACGTATGGACCTCAAACAGGAGATCTTCGGCCGCATCAGCCATCAGGTGGCGGACCACAGTATCCTGGCGACCAATACATCGTCGCTCAGCGTTTCTGAGATTGCCAGCAGCAGTCGCTTGCCGGAACGGGTCATCGGCATGCATTTCTTCAATCCGCCGCACAAGATCAGGTTGCTGGAGATCATCCGCGCTGATCAGACATCAGAACAGGTGGTCGAAGCCGTCCTGGAGATTGGCGTGCGCATGAATCGTGAACTGGTGGTCGTGAACGATTCTCCCGGTTTTGCAAGCTCTCGCCTGGGGATAGCGCTGGGCATGGAGGCGATCCGGATGGTTGAGCAGGGTGTCGCCGTGGCCGAGGATATTGATGCGGCAATGGTTCACGGATACCGTCACCCGATCGGCCCATTACGACTGGGCGATCTCGTTGGGCTCGATGTTCGGTTGGCTGTGGGTGACTATCTTTGTCGTGAACTGGGTGAAGAACAGTTCAGGCCACCGGCACTTCTGAGACAGATGGTAGCAGAAGGAAAACTCGGACGGAAAAGCGGCGAAGGGTTTTACATCTGGACTGACCAGGCTTGACAGTGCATATCGGTACTGACGGTCAGAGCCGTTTTTCGTTAAAAGATTTTCTGTAGTGACAAGGCTGCCGTAAGGTTAGAAACGGTCAGTTCTCCTTTTGTCATCAGTACCATCGCCGAACCCGGTTCGTCGAGTATTTGTTCGAAAGCCGCCTCTGAGCAAGTGATCGTACAGTCGGGATTGTCGTGCGGTCCGGTCGAAACTGAGCCCTCCCCAACCGTCAGATCAACATGCCATGATCCCACGCCGTTAATATCAAACTGAAAAATTTGGTCGACCTTGCCGGCAAGGTCCGGATGGGTAGAGAGTTTCTGCGGTAGGTAGTCGGCAAAAAAAGAAGTCGTCTTAGACATTGGATCAAATCCGCGGTTGGTTCAGCGAGAGCTGAGTGAGTGCGGGAAATATAGATTAAAAGAAAAAGTTTTCATACTCTTCCTGCATTGTTGTCTTGCCTTGTTCTGGTGTCATTCTATAGCGTGAGGTGCAGGCCCAATATGTCTGTTCAGTAGGTAACGGCTACGATGGTGCATGATGGTAAGATGTTACTCACTTAACCTGACAGGACAATATGATGGACGAAGAAGCCAAGAAAACTGCATTGAGAATGATCCCCTATGGCCTGTATGTTCTGACTGCTGAAGACGAAGATCAGAATATTTCGGCCGCCACGGTAAACTGGGTCACCCAGGCATCGTTCAAACCCCCGCTGGTTGCTGTGGGTGTAAAGACCGATTCCCAGATCCATGGGATCATCAAGAAATCAGGGTTCTTTGCGCTCAACGTGCTGGGTAAAGGCCAACTCGATATAGCATTCACCTTCTTCAAACCCGCTGAACGCGAAGGGCAAACGATTGCCGGACAGCCTTTCCGATCTGGCTCTACCGGCGCACCCGTTCTGGAGAATACCCCCGCGTTCGTGGAGTGTAGGATGGTGGATTCCATTGAAGCAGGCGATCACTCTCTTTTTGTCGCCGAGGTGGTGGACGCCGGCGTCAGCCAGGAGCCCGAAGGACGAGCCGATGATGCCACGCTATGGCTTAAGGAATTGGGTGAAAAGGCGTTCTACGGCGGCTGAAGAAATACTGTTCGGCATCGTGACTTCAATACTCGATCAAATCTGAATTTCTGGCCACCGTCATGAGCACACTGACTCAGCGATTGCAAGCCTGTTATGCCAGTGCAGTTCATGATGTGCTGCGCCAGATGGGTCATGACAACTGTGTACTGCCTTCAAACCTGATCGCGCTTGATCCCACCCAGCGGCTGGCCGGGGAGATCTACACCATTTCGGGACACATCGATCGGACGCTAAGCCGGCACCAGAGTCTGCTGGCCTGGGCCCAGGTGTTGTCCCGCGTTCCAGGCGGCAAGGTGTTGGTCTGCCAACCGAATACTAAGGACATTGCTCTGATGGGGGAACTGTCCGCGCGGGCCTTAGCAGTCAAGAACACCTTGGGTTATGTCGTGGATGGCCGATGCCGAGATACGGATTTCATCCTCGAAATGGATTTTCCTGTCTTCTGTGATCTCAACACGCCAGCCGATATTGTGGAGCGCTGGACCTATGATCGCCTGGGGGAACCGATAACCATTGGCACAGTGACCATCGTCAGCGGTGATTATCTGATGGCTGACCGGGATGGGATCGTCGTCATACCCGCATCGGTCTGTGAGGAAGCGGTCAGTCAGACCGAACAGGTGATGTCGACGGAAAGCGACATGCGCGACGCCATTCTGGGCGGGATGGATCCTGAACAAGCCTACCTGAAGTACCGGAAATTTTAGCATTTCCTGTTGTTAGCGGGCCACTGCCCGCTAACAGAGAACCGTCACAATATGACACAGAACTTTTCATAGTGTACATAATTCTGTAACATATAATATTACACAGTCTCTCGGAGACTATGCATGAGTAATACCCCAGAGCGGTCTGAATCTGCCGCAGAGACCCATAGCGCAGATCTCGAACAGGGGTTTCTGGCCAAAATCGAGTCTGAAACCAAGATCGAGCCTAAGGACTGGATGCCAGATGCTTATCGTAAGACGCTGATCCGACAGATCGCACAGCACGCACATTCCGAGGTTGTCGGTATGCAGCCTGAAGGTAACTGGATCACACGTGCACCCACGCTGCATCGCAAGATCGGATTGTTGGCTAAGGTGCAGGATGAGTGTGGTCATGGTTTGTACCTTTACAGTGCAGCCGAAACATTGGGAACTTCCCGGGAAGAACTGGTGACGGCGCTGCATGAAGGCCGCATGAAATACTCGAGTATTTTCAACTATCCCACACTGACCTGGGCAGATATCGGGGCGATCGGCTGGTTGGTTGACGGTGCTGCCATCGTCAACCAGATCAGTCTGTGTCGGACTTCCTATGGGCCTTATGCCCGGGCAATGGTCAGGATCTGTAAGGAGGAGAGTTTCCACCAGCGCCAGGGATACGGCATCATGGTCACGCTTGCCAAAGGCACTGCCGATCAGAGAGCGATGGCTCAGGATGCATTGAATCGCTGGTGGTGGCCTTCACTGATGATGTTCGGACCGCACGACAGCGATTCCGCGCATACCCAGTCCTCCACTACCTGGAAGATCAAGCGTCAGAGCAATGATGAACTGCGCCAGCGCTTTGTTGATATTACGGTACCGCAAGCAGACTACCTGGGTCTGAAGCTGCCCGATCCCGACCTTCGATGGAACGCCGACCGCAGCCACTATGACTTTGGTGAGATCGACTGGGATGAATTCTGGCGGGTGGTCAAAGGGGGCGGACCCTGTCATCTACAGCGTATGGCAACACGCAAAGCAGCCCATGAAAACGGCCGCTGGGTTCGTGAGGCTGCGGCTGTTTATGCACATAAACAGCGCACCGATCAGCAAGTAGCGTAAACCTGCCAACCGTACATCGATACGAAGAGAGGATCATCATGACCAATGCACCGGATCAGTGGCCCCTGTGGGAGGTCTTTGTTCGAACCAAGCGCGGCCTCAATCATCAGCACACTGGTAGCCTTTACGCTGCCGATGCCAAGATGGCTCTTGAAAATGCCCGTGATCTCTATACCCGACGGCAGGAGGGGGTCAGTATCTGGGCCGTACCGGCGACTGAAATCACAGCGTCTTCACCCGAAGATGAAGGTCCGTTTTTCGAGCCGGCGGAAGACAAGGTTTATCGTCATCCAACGTTCTATCCTGTGCCCGATGGTGTGGAAAATCTGTGACTAAAAAAATAGACATCGACCAGTGCCGGTTCGAACTGCTCACACGTCTGGGCGACAGTGCTCTGATCATGGGCCACCGCCTGTCTGAATGGTCAGGAGATGCGCCGACCCTGGAAGAAGACATGGCGATGTCGAATATCGCACTGGACCTGATTGGACAGGCCCGGTTGTGGTTGACCGCCGCGGCACAGGCAGAGGGTGCTGGGCGTACTGAAGACGACCTGGCCTACCAACGTGACGTTCGAGACTGGCGCAACCTGCACCTAGTGGAGTTGCCAAACGGCGACTTCGGCAGGACGATGTTACGCCAGTACTTTTTTGACGCCTATCATCTACTAGTGTTGGAAGGTTTGAGCGAAGGCAGTGATCGGGAAATATCCGGGATCGCGGCTAAGTCGCTCAAAGAAGTGCGCTACCACCTGCGACACAGCAGCGGCTGGGTGGTGCGCTTGGGCGATGGTACGCAAGAGAGTCACAGGCGGATGGTCAACGCCCTGGATATCTGCACACCGTGTGTGCCGGAACTTTTCGAGCTGGATGAGGTTTACCGCAGTTTAGAAGCTCAGGGTTTTGTCCCGGCAATGAATGATCTCCAGGCGCAATGGGAGCGTCAGGTGGGGGCTGTTTTGTCTGAAGCCACGTTGAGCATGCCTGAGATCACCAATCCGATGAGCGGCGGGCGGACCGGCCTGCACAGCGAGCATCTGGGCTATCTGCTTGCCGAGATGCAGTTCCTGCAGAGGGCATACCCAGGGGCCACCTGGTGAATGCGGCTGTTGAAAACACCCGGCTGCGCGTGCTTGAGGTGCTGGATAGCGTTTGTGATCCCGAGATCCCGACTGTCAGTATTCGCGATCTGGGGATCGTTCGAGCTGTTGATGTATGTGATGAAAGCGGCAACATCAAAGTGCAGGTGATGATTACGCCGACCTATTCAGGCTGCCCAGCAATGCAGGTGATCGAACAGGATATCCATGAGGCGCTCGGGCGGGCTGGCATCGACCAAGTCGCTGTTGAGCAGGTGTTGTATCCGCCCTGGACAACAGACTGGATCACCGATCAAGGACGAAGGCATCTGCTTGCAACCGGGATTACGCCGCCGGCGTGTCGTGCTTGCGAGGAAGGTCCGACGCAGACTGGTATCAGTTGTCCTCGATGTGGTTCCGACCAAACAAGTGTGTTGTCCGGTTTCGGCGCAACAGCGTGCAAGGCTTTGTGGCGCTGTGACCACTGCCTCGAGCCGTTTGACTACTTTAAACCGCATTAGCCAGCGTGCACTTTCACGCTCTTTCGGTGGCTGAAGTACGGTCGGAAACAAGCGACACGGTGTCTGTTGTGTTCGAAGTCCCGGATCAGTTGCGTAACCAATACCAGTTTATTCAGGGGCAGCACCTGACGCTACGCCGGACTTTTAGTGGTGCCGAGATTCGCCGGTCGTATTCAATCTGCAGCAGCGTAGACGAGGGTGAATTACGTATCGCGGTAAAGGCAATACCGCGGGGTATTTTTTCTGGGTTTGTGCATAACCGCCTTGCTGCCGGAGAGAAGATTGAGGTGGGATCACCGATCGGGCATTTCAATGTGCCGCTGGACCCCAGTCACTGCAAACGTTATGCCGCCTTCGCAGCGGGCAGCGGTATCACGCCCTTGATGTCTATCATCAAGACTACACTTGAGCGCGAACCTCGAAGCAGATTCACACTGGTGTACGGAAATCGCGAGACCGGGAGCATCATATTCAGGGAGGCACTGGAACGGCTTAAAAACACCTACATGGACCGACTCTCGATGGTTCATACGTTGTCGCGGGAGGGTCGGAATTTGCCGCTGCTTGATGGCCGTATCGACCGCGTCAAGGCAGAAGCTCTGCTCGAGAGCCTGGTGCCGGCAGATCAGCATGATGAATTTTTCCTGTGCGGTCCCAAAGGTATGATCGATGCGGTAAGGGAGGTGCTGCTCGAGAAAGATGTTTCACCATCGTGCATTCATTACGAGCTTTTTACACCCCCGGATCAGCACATCGAATACCAGCCGGAGCGCATGCCGATTCAGGCCCAGGGGAATCGTTGTTCTGTTGTGGTGTCACTCGATTCCAAATCCACGACTTTTGAAATGAGTCGTGACGGGGATACGCTGCTGGAAGCAGTAAGACGTGTCCGGCCAGAGGTTCCCTACGCCTGTGAAGGTGGGGTATGTGCGACTTGCCGGGCGAAACTTATCGAGGGGCGCGTTAATATGCAGCTGAACTTTGCACTTGAAGAGTCGGACCTTTCATCAGGTTATGTGCTGACCTGTCAGTCGGTGCCACTGACCGATCGCGTTGTGATTGATTTTGACGACCTTTAGTTGTTACTGAATCGCTGACGGTAGTCTTTACCGGGTGGCTTCAGTAGATTTGGCTCATCGCAACATACTGACAACGTCCAGCGGTCAGCCGCCTCCTGCAGTGCATGGTAGATCGCCGCACAGCGTTTTCTGGCTCGGGTACCGGGCCAGTGAACCGGTAGAAGTTCTTCAGGCAGGTCCGGATCGTGCAGCAGAATTCGGCGATAGTCATGAATCAGCAGGGTACGGGCTATAAAGGCTGATTCGGGATCAAATAATTTCTTGCGGCGGGTTGACCGCCAGAGTTTCTCGAACCTTCGGTTGAAAAGGTCATATTCACAAGCAATATGTTCCAGATCAAAGCACCGATCCAACAGCGATTGCGGCGACTCGCGGTCGTTAATCGTGTGCCCGCAGAACACTTTGGCTTTGTCCGCAAGACCCCGTTCTGCCAGTGCCCGGTACACCGGTGGAAGATCTGCTGTGGGATGGATCAGCGTATCTGCGGTCAGCGTTCCAAATCCTTGCCACTTGAGTTCTTTCTTGAGGCCGGTACGGTCTGCTCGGCTGATCGTTTTCTGAGGGATGATTACCAGACGCCACTGGCCATCCCAGCGGCTGCTGCCCGCAGCGTAAATACGGTGTTCGGCATCTACAGTTTGGCGGTGGCCGGCGTCGGTCAGTCCGTAATAACTGCGCCGTCCCGAAGCTGTTCGTTCGAGCCATTTTTCCTGTGCCAGCCGGTAAACTGAGGTCCGGACCAGTCGTTCATTTATGCCCAGCGGTTGGGCCAGTGCGATCAGATTGCTCAGCCAGATCTCCCCGCCTCTGGGTTCGAGTGCGTCACCGAAGATCGTTATCAGCAGTGATTTTGCCCGAATTGGTCGCCTCCCCCTGAAAGTTGACAGCAGCTGGCGTACGGTCGTCTCAAATTGAACAGGTGTGGAGCGGTCAGCGATTGTCGATCACCCTTTGTGCCTTACCTTGCGATCGGGGTACACCGCCTTCATCGTGCAGCACCACGTCGGCAGATACCCCGATGAAGGTCTTAACCCGGTGAGTCAGAGATGAAGCGACATCGTCAGGGTTGTTGGACGCAGCGTTTATGGGATCCAATTCAACGTTGATGGTGAGCTTGTCAAGGCTACCGGCCCTCGACAGTTCGATCTGATAGTGAGGACTCAGGGCTTCGATGGCCAGAACCTGTTCCTCGATCTGTGAGGGAAATACATTGACCCCGCGAACGATCATCATGTCGTCACTGCGGCCGGTGACCTTGGCC
>Ga0207987_1000123_pt1 | contig 24145 bp, 24 predicted proteins | sample ETNtaG_19_FD_185768 | JGI IMG/M metagenome (GOLD analysis project Ga0207987, IMG submission 185768) | Marine microbial and viral communities from oxygen minimum zone, Eastern Pacific Ocean - ETNP201302PF86A (SPAdes) (version 2) | ecosystem: Environmental > Aquatic > Marine > Oceanic ...
ATTGGATTATGTCGTTTTACTGTGTTTATTGCTATTATTGTTGTACTATTTTTAATCGAATCATTTCTTGGTTCATTGGCACTATCTTATTTGATTGAATCTGTATTAAAACATATGTTACAAAATTATTATAATTCCGCAATTGGTGAATCTAATGTTGTTATTGATCTAACTGATAGAGATATTGTATAAAGTAATATAAAATTGATTATTATTTATAATTAAAAACATATAATATATATTATTAAATATAGAACTAGACCAAATATGAGTAATAAAAAAATTAATAAATATCATATGCATCCAATGAACTATCAAGTTAATCCTAGAAATAAACTTTTAAAGAAATATATTATTAGAAATATATTAGTTCAACACGATATATATGATGACATAAATAATTTATCATTATATCAAAGAGCATTAACACATAAATCATATGTTAATACAAATAATTTTCTATCATCTAATACAAATTATAACATTAATCATAATAAAAATGTTGTTCCATATCAAAAAAAATCAAATGAAAGATTAGAATTCCTTGGTGATTCCGTTATCGGTCAAATTGTATGTGAATATCTATATGACCGATATCCTAATAAAGATGAAGGTTTTCTTACTAAATTAAAAACAAGATTAGTTGATAGAAAATCATTAGCAAAATTATGTAAATATCTTAATATATCCGAATATATATTAATATCAAATCATATGGAAAATATACATGGCAGAAATACTGATAAAATATTAGAAGATGTTTTCGAATCTTTTATCTGTGCTTTATACAAAGATCTTGGATTTATGATTACAAAGCAATTTCTTATATCTGTATTAGAAAATACTACTGATTTCGCAAAATTACTATACATTGATATTAATTTTAAAGATAGATTACTTCGTTTTTTTCAAAAAAGAGGTTGGGAACCACCTATATATACCGCTGGAGATATGATCGGACCTTCTCATAAAAGAACTTTTACTATGTATGCTAACAGAGTTGAATATGATAAAAATTTTAATGAAAAGGTTATTCTCAATAAAGAAATTGTTGGTGTTGGTGTTGCTTCTTCTAAAAAAGAAGCTGAACAAATTGCTTCTAAAGAAGCATTAAAACAATATGGAGAACTTGGAGAAGATGAATATTAAGCCATACACTTTGCTGGATTAGTATTAAATGTAAAACAACTCGAATCAAATTTATAAATTTTGCCATCTATCTCTTTTACATCTGGTGCTTTTATTACTATACAATTACGATTTTTACATGTTTGTCTAAATAATGCTGCTAATCCTAATCCCCAAATTATAGAAATTATTACATTACCAAACTCAGTCTTCATTAAATTTATTAAATTCTCTATTAAACTCATTTATTTTTCAGTATATTAATAAAATATATTTTATTTTCATTATAATATTTAAATACTATTTAGTTCGTTTCATAACAAATACATATTTATGATATTCAAATATAGATAATGTCAAAATCAACCCCTATTAGTGACTTACCTGACGCAAATAGCGATTTAGTTCAACAAGTACTTGATGAAGTTGAACTTAGTAAACAACAATCTGAAAGAGATTATGGTTCTCAACCTACTCAAGCAAATATTCCTTATATGCAACCTATTCAAACCGAACAAAATATAATGCAACAAATGCCTATGAATAATATGCAACAACAATTTCCAATGAACAATATGATGAATAATATGATGCAAAATCCAATGAATAATCAACAATTACCATTATTATCTGAATTTGGTATTACTGAAAATAAAACAAATGATAATGATGAAATATTTTTTGGATTTACTTATACACATCTTAAAAATACGATTGTTGTTCTCGTATTATTCTTATTATTACACCTTCCTATTACTACATCTTTACTTAGTAAAGTATTATCATTTGTTATAGATTATGAAACCGGACAAATAACTATCCTTGGTGTTCTATTTAAAGGTATTCTTTGCACACTTATATTTTTAATAATTACACGCTTTATTTAAATTCTTATATCTACCCAACAAAATTCTTGTTCTAAATTTAATAAAATTGAACTACGATGAACACCATCCTCTATTATATATTTATTATTTACTAAAACACACTTTATTGTACCCATTTTACTTACACTAAATTCTTTTATTAATTTATCAAATATATCAAATCCGTGTTCTAATCCATAACCAGCATATTTACCAGCATTTTTCATATAATTTATATAATCTACCTTATTACCATTAACATAATTGTAATGTGGGGAATTTACTACCTTACAAATTATATGTTTTATATTACTATTCCTACAGCAATAACATTCATTATAATTTATATTTTCTTTTATAATTTGTTTATTATTTATTTTATAAACCAATTTACAATATAAATTATTTAATAAAATTCTTTCCAAAGTCATTTTATTAAATAATATATATTTTATTTGTTAATTATATTTATTTTGGCATCTTAGAAATAAATTTAGCAAACATATTAAATGTTTTTAATTGATCCCAACATTTCAATTGTGTATCATTATTTGATAATACATAGAACATTTTATAATCTTGAATATTTATTTCACTATCATCTGGTTTATTTATATATGGATTCATTAATACACCAATAATTGTATCAATCTTCTCTTTTGACCATTTCTTTACTTGATTTTCTTTATCATTTGTTATTTCAAAATCTTCAAGGTATTTTTTTGCGACTGTTTTATTATAATCGTTAATATCAAAATAACCTTCTTTTATTGGTGTTGGAAATTTTTTAATAGGGAAAAGTTTTGTCATATTATATCGTTTTTGTATGAACTTGATTGTATTTATATTGTCTTGCTTATATATTGAATACAGATCCGCATCGACGATTTTTAATGATTGGTCATCCGTTAACTTGTTTATTAATTCTTCAATATCTCGTAAATAAGAACCTAAAGACACTTGATTATTCTCTTGAGTATCAAATTCTTTTAATTCATCTTCATCAATAACACCATATTGTTTTAAAGCTTCATCCTTATCCCAGGCTTCAGTATAATCGTAATTCACCACCTCTCTCTCATTTTTAGCTTTTTCAGCAAATTTATAAATTTTTCCTTCATTTTCATTATAATATTGCCAAGGAGTAATATCCCCAATAATTGTTTCATAATTTAAACCAGATATTTCACTACATTTCTTTAAAATACCACTAATATTTTGATCGATATACCAAGATTCCATTGCTAATGTGATATATTTTTTAAAATCTTCTTTCGCATAATATCTGTAAATTGGAGATGTAAAAGGTAGAACTGCAAAATTGTCAATCACCATTGTAAGTTTGTTTTTAAAAGCAGTCAAGAACTTTCGAGCTTTAAATGGTAATTCTGTATTAAAGTTTTTATCCTTAGTCAAATATATTTTTTTATAAATTTCTTTATTCGTTTCATAATTTATTAGAAATGTCTCCCATTGATTTTGTTTGTTTTCCTTTATTAATGGTTTTATATATAGTGCGTAGTCAAAATCGTCTTCCCTTTGCTTAATCCAATAATGAGGGTAAGGTTTATTATTCTCCTCATTAAATAAATCATCTCGTAATTCTTCTGGGGTTGGAATTTTATTTTGAATGTTTTCCCATTGAAATTTTTTCCATTTTTCATATTCGTTGCCCAGTTTGCCTCTCTTAGATTTTTTGAAATTATTATTATCTTTCAATTTGTTTTTCCATACTTTCTCAAATGCTATTTTCAATTCATCCTTCCATATACCATCAATTTTGGCTAATAGGCCTTCTTGAAATTCTCTTGACTGGGTGTTTTCTTTTAATAGCAAATCCCATTTTTCTTTTGGTGTTCTCTTGGTGTAGAACTTTTGATACTTTCTTGTAAAAATATCTGTTAGATCACAAGAATATGCTAATAATTCAATTAACATATCATATTTCATTTCATTGTTTTCTAAAGGTTGTTCTTCTTGTGTTTTTCCAGATATAGTTCTCTTAGAGCAAAATTTAATAAGATTTAAAATTAACCATACTGCTAAATGCATAGTCTTTGATTCAAGGTTAGGAGTCGAGTCTTTGAACTGAGGTTTAACTTGAAATTCATTATTTAATATGTTATTTAATTTTCCTCTTTGAGATATGGATATATTTCTGGATTCAAAAAATTTAGTAAATAATTTTTGTTCATGAATATTAGAACAAATTTTTGAATAACTATTACCTGTTTTTATTACCTGAAATATAATTTCCCCGTTATTATTATGAACATAATTTTTAAATGTTGGTCCGTTAACAGTTACTCGTTTATCTTTAATCTTGTTATAAAACATTTCAAATAAATTTTGCATTCTTTTTACTCTATTTTTATGAGCATCAAAATCAATTTCTTTTAATTTCATTTCTTTAAGTAAGTGCTCATTTATAATAGCGTATGGTTTTTTGTTATGATTAAGTTTTTCACCAGAAATAATTCTATTAAAAGCAGTTAAAATACCTGCGGAATTGACAACACCTGCAAATAATGGATTTACTAAAGTAGCATTAAGAACACTATATTGCCATATCTCATCAGAGTCTAGGTTAAATTTCCAGTTATCGTTTCCTTTTTGTAATTTATCATAAAAATTAATATCAATATTTTTTGTAATATAAGATTCAATTAAGTTTTCAGCACCAGGAGTATCATCAATAACTAAAGGACAAGTATTTTTATCATTTAATTCAAACATAAAATCATAAACTAATTTTGAACGAGAACTCTCCTGGTTATTAACTGTAGCATTAACTCTTTTTGGAAATTTACTTGTTGGGTTCTTTCTACTTTCAGTAATTTCATCTATAAAATTCGTTAAATTATTAAGTATTCTTCGTCGATCGTTTTTGTCTGTTGGAAATTTTTTGAAATATATAAATTGTTTAGATCCATTTAGACATGGTGCTCTAAACACATTTTTAGTTTCATCTTTTTGATAAGTATGAATTTTTTTTATATATTCTGGGATCTCTTCTCCTTTTAAAGCGATTACTTCACAGTCACTTCTTAACTTCAGACTTTTTTTATTTAAATCGCTACCAAAATCCTTATCAATATTATAATGGTAAATAGATTGGTCTATATCAATATAATTTCTCCAACAATCACTATATCCTAATCCCATTCCATATAATTCATAAACACGAAGAGAAAGACTATTAAAATTATCTACATTTTCAACAGTTGCTTGTAATAAACCGGGTATGTGTTTTTCTCTTTTATTATCTTTTTTATTATTTCCAAATAAAGTAAATGATTTACCAACACCACTATAACCATATGTTACTAAATATGTACCAATATTTCTAGTAATTAATTTATCTAACAACATATAAGATGAAATATTTTTACTATCATTAAATTCTGGCCTCCAAAAAACTTCTTTAAATTTAAGTGTTCCTTTTTGAACCAGTTTATCTATTTTGTTTCTTGGTTCTGACTGTTCATCAATAGAATTATATACATCACATTTTGAGGTATCAATTGTTAAAAAACCAGGTTCACCTGTAAGTTCTGGATCTTTCTCATACCATTGAATATAATCTTGTTTTTGTAATTTTGAACAAATGAATTCTAAGTCTTCTTCATCTACTTCATCTTCTTTAAATTCTGATAATTTCTTTTTTAATTTTTCGATTTCTTTTTTATCTAGTAAATCACATAATTCTCTATTTGTATCAAAACCTTGTTTAGCTACATTTTCTTTAGTTCCTTTTTCTTCAAGTTGTTTTTTTATTTTTTCTTTAAGTTGTTTTGGAGTAAGAGTCCTTCTACCAATATCATTAATTCTAGCATAAAGTGTGATTGGTTTTCTAGTTAAAACTTGAAATTCATCTAATATATCACGAAAAAGTAAAAACTCTATTAAATGCGTCTTTAAAAGATCACGATCTGGGGGTGATGATTCTGGAATTACTAATTTATAACTTGTTGTTGATGAAATATCTTCGTTTGATGTTACCAGTTCAGCATAATTTTGCCATTTTTGAATCATAATATAATATATATCATATAAACTCCAGAGTTTCTTTGCAATATCATCTATTCGTTTTTCGTCGTCTATATGCGGAAATTTTTCTAATATTTTATCTTTTGCGTTATCAGCAGCTTTTTCCTCAGTCAAGAATTCGTTTCTATTTAAAATTGTTTTTATTGGAGTATATTCGAAAACAATATCTTTATTTTCCGTGTCCCTAAACTGTTCTATTATTTCTACATATGTTTTTCCATCATGTTTATTTGTATTTGTAATTAAAGCATCTCTTATTATAATTATTTTTTCTTCTTCTTTTTCATAATTTTCATTTTCAGAATTCAGAAAATCTTTATAAACTCCTGCCATTTTTTCATCAATAGTATTAAAAATATGCTTTTGAACGATTGACATTTTTAAATGAGAAATATCACGCCATTTATCTATACTCGTCCATAATCCAGTTATAGAATTCATCACACTTAAATAATTTTTTACTTCACCAATTGTTAATTCTTTTTGCGAAATATATTTTTTCTTATTTAGAAGCGTAGTTTTATATTCGTCATATTCTTTAATGTTTTTGTTTAGTTTAGAATAATATTTTATTAAACCATCTAAGCATGCTTTATATTGAAGTATTTTATTTTGTATATTAAAACTATCATGTTTTAAATTTTCTAATTTTGTTCCACCAATTAGGGGTTTTTCAATTATACTAGGACGATTTCCTCCAATTTTTATCTTTTTATCTGATTTATTTATTATTTTAAATAAATTATTAATAATTTGATTCTGTTTAGTATAACCAATTGGTAATTTATATATTGCACCACCTGTAAAAACAACATTTTCATATAAATCTCGGCCAATATCAATATTTTTTTCATTTTCATATAAATTTATGATATTTTCAGGTATATCGGCATTATTATTATATAATTCTGTATTTACCCCTCCGCCTTGTCCTTTAAAGTTTAGTAAATCCTTATTTTTTCGGTAAGAGGAATTACGTCCTGTATATTCAATTTGATTTCCCATACGCTTAGCAAATTCTTTTTTCGCGTCGGATTGTATATTAAATATTTTTATTTGATTAGATCGTATATTGTCTCTTTCTGTTTTTCTTCTATTATTTTCCTCTTGCTTTTCTTTACTTCGCTCTTTATCTTGAGAAACATGTAAACTTATATCACTTAATTCCTCTGCTTCTTCAAGATAATAAAGATTAGCATTAATAATTCTTATTAATTCTATTAGAGTCAAACTCTGATGATTTAATTGTTCCTTTAATTGTAATTTAAATTTTTCCCATTCCCCTATATCATTAGTCGTAGGTTCTATTAATAGTGTTGATAGATCTACCTCTCCTACTAGTGGTTTTGAATCTGCTTTTGGTTCAAGTTTAGATTTAGATATTGGTTCAAGGTTCTCCTGCCCAACTTTGTTGGTTTGTTCAAGTTTTGGTGCTGGATCTGGTTTTGGTTCAATGTTCTTCCCAACTCTGTTGGTTTGTTCAAGTTTTGGTGCTGGATCTGGTTTTGGTTCAATGTTCTTCCCAACTCTGTTGGTTTGTTCAAGTTTTGGTGCTGGATCTGGTTTTGGTTCAATGTTCTTCCCAACTCTGTTGGTTTGTTCAAGTTTTGGTGCTGGTTTATTATCTCGGCAGTCCCTCAACTCTTTCTGTAATTTGTCATTATCATTTATTAATTGTTCTGTCTCGTTTAGACATTTGTTTAACTCTATATTTAATCGCAAGTTCCCATTCTTAGAGTCAGTCAATTTCTCTTTCAAAATATCCAGTTTCTCTTGTAACTCAATTTTGGTTTTTTTTAATTTTTTAATTACTGTTTCATTTTCTGGATTCAATTTCTCTATTTCTCCAAGTCTTGCCGTTACGATTTTCAAGTCTATTTCTAATTTGTTTTTTTGTTTATTATCATCTTCTGACAAACCGTTTATTAATTGCTCAATTTTCTGGATGTTTGTTCTAAATTCATCTATAACCAAATTTTTTATCTCTTCAGCAGTATAATGTTCTTTATTATTTATTGCGTCTTTTAACATATTAATAATATTGTTCATAATTTCTTTATGTTGTTCTATCGTTGTGTCATCATCGTGAGTTTTTTGTTTTTGTTTTAATTCCTCTATTTTTTTTTCTACATTACCAATTTTATTATTATTTTCTTGAATTTTTTCTAATATCTCTTTTTTTTGTACGTTTACAATTCTTTGAAAATCTTCATTCGTTAATGTGATTTTGAGAGCATCTTGTAGTAATTTGTCCATTATTTTCTGATCGCTTATTAATTTGTCTGCTAGTGTATCTTGATTAGATATTTTTGACTTTAAGTTACCAAGTTCGTTCTTTATAAAGTTTTTTAAGTTAGTTATAAGTTCGGGATCATTAATATATGTTGGCGGGATTTTTGTCTGATCTGAATCTTTTATATTGATCATATTATTTATCTCCCTCATACCTTCATTTATATCACTGTCCAAGAATCCTAGTATTACAGGATCTATGGGAGGAGGAACAGATTGTGGAGATTGGGTTTCGACGTTGGCCATTATGTTTTCTAGTACCTTTTGCAGTTCTGTAATTTGAGCACTTACCTGTATTCGCTCATCCCCTAAACTCTTGATTAATTTATGAATGTCTGAATTATTAATTCCTCTTTTGCTTAAAGTATCTATTAATGCGTCAATTTTTGCTTGTAATTCATCTCTATTGGAAACTATATCTGGTTTAATATTAATAGTTTGTAAATCTTGTTCTTTATATTTGGTTAATAAGTTTACTAATTCTGTATTCTTAACTCCAATTCCGTTTATTTGTTCTTTTATATGAGACAATTCTGTTGTCACATTCTGTTGTAATTGTGTCATTACTGCAGTATTTTTATTTATTTGTTCTTGCATTTTTGAGATTGGGATATTTAATGTAGTAATTTCACCTTGATTTGAACTACTTGTTGCAAAATAAGTTGTTAGAGTATTTTTCATATCCGTAGTTACTTGTGTCAATTGTGATTGTAACTCCTTTAATTTCTCTTTAAACTCGTTTTGTAGTTCGGTTTTCATAGACATAACTTCAGATTTAAGATCTCGAATATTGTCAGATAACATCATTATATTAGCTTGATTTACGTTAGTAGTAGTTGGTGGCAAGTTCATAGTTTGAGTTAGTGATGTATCAGGTTTTTGATTCTCTAATTTATTTAATTTCTGTTTTAAATCGGAAGTATCTTGTTCTAAAACGGAAGCCTCTCGTTCTAAATCTGAGATTTGTTGTTCCTTTCCTTTAATCTCATCAGCCCTTTTAGTCAATTGTTTTGTTAATTCGCTAATTTTATTATTTAATTCTTTAATTTTTGTACTATGGTCTTCATTTTCTTTAATGTCTTCTAGTTTTTTTTCAAATTGTTTTCTTTTATTTTTTTCTAAAAATAAATTATTATGCATAATAGTTTTTTCTGCAGCTGCCGTGGTCAAATCATAAAATCGTTTTCTATCAACATCAATTTCGTTTAATATTATACTTGATATATTTTCTCTGAGAGTTCCAGAATTTGTATCATTAGACATTATGTTTATATATATAATAATACATACAAAAATATAAATTTTTTTAAATTTAATAAAAAAAGGATTAAATTTAATAAAAATCTATTAAAATAATATATAAGTCAATGACTAAAATTTGTTTTGAATTAAATGATATATATTTTTTAGTTGTAGTATTAATTGGATTATTTATATTTAGTTCATATATTATCAGAAATCCACTTACATGTCCTCAAAAAGTTTGTCCTAAATGTAATATTATAAAAATAGAAAATCCAGTTGTAAATGAAGAGAATAAAATAAGAAGAAATATAAATGATCAATTAGTTCCTCCACAAAGACTATATTCATTAACAAGAAGAAGTATGCCTCCGCCAGTAGAACAAGGGATTCCAATAAATACACCTACAAGGGGTGAAACACCAATATTTCAGAAGATAGGTGTATTAACAAAAAATAATTCAGAAGAAGATCCGGACAATGCCCGTCTTCCTTTATATGGAAGACCGAAATATCCTGGTTCTAATGATTATGATTATTATGTAATGGATGGTTCAAGAAATGCTAATAAAATTGGATTAGATATAAAGAAAAGGCAATTAGATAATAATGATGAATTAACAATACCTGGTTTTAATAGTAGTTATAAAGTATCATTATATGTTTATGATGCTCCAAGATATATTCCGTTTTAAGTTTTTAACAAGAAAAATAAATGATACTAATATATAATAAAGGTAGTTATGTCTGATATGGAACAAGCAATGAAAAAGGCGAATAAGAAAATGATGATGAAAAAGGCTAAACAACAAAATAAATTAAAAGAAATGGAAGATGAATTTATGAAAAGTAAGACATTCGGAATTTATAATTATATGACTGATATTGATTCACAATCATTATTAAAATATGTAATAATTTTAATAGTCATTATTTATCTAACATCATTTCTCGAAATAAAATTTAATTTTATATTTGCGTTAATTAGTGGTATTCTAATTATTTATTTTCTAAATGAAAAAAGAAGAGCAACAGAAAGTGGAGAAATGGGAGAATTAGAATTAAAATTAACTCGAATATTTCCTCCACCAGATTATTTTTATATGGATGCGGGTATTGTTGAATTAACATATGACATTCAAGAATATAAAAATTATAATGAAAAATCATATACAGCAATGATAAAACATATTGATAATGTATTACACCTTAGACTAGATATAGAAAGAGGTGTCAAACATTGTGAAGCAACTGTTGATATAGCTAGACAAGAAAGAGATGAAGCATTAAATAATTTACATTCAATAATTTATAAAACTCCTCCAAATAGTGAGTTTGAAAAAAAATTAAAAAAATCTCTAGGATCTTTACAATATTTATTACAGTTACATATAGATTATATGATTAAAAATTGTAATAATAGATATAATAAATCGGGTCCAAATATTTATAATAAAAAAATTTATCAAAATGAACCTAAACCGATTGATATAAAAAAATATAATGATCATCCTTTTTATGTATATTATTAATTTATCCAAAAAATAAATGGATAAATACAGATAAAATAGTTATAAATATTCCTAAATATAAAATTCGATTATCTTTAAGTATAATTTTTTTGTAAGCATTAATATCCGTAAATGTTTTTAACATTGTTAAATCTTGCAATGTTAATAATATGGAACTTGCGATATTTTGTAATATTTTATTTAATGGCATATTAAAAAAACCCTTTTGTTGTTTTGTGTCATCTAAAAGTTGTTCTCCTTTCATTGAGTTATAATAGAATTATAGATAATTAATTTAAGAACATAATTTATCTTCTAAATATTTTAATCGATCTTTAATTCCCATTTGTACTCTCAAACTAGGAAAATTTTTAATATCGGTGTCTTCAATTTCATTATCAGATAATATTTCTTTATCTTTTATTTTTATATCTAAACCTTGATTTAATATAAAATTTTCTTTTTGTTTTTCAACTCTTTCTGGATAAAGTAAATTTCTTAAACTAATTGTGATTGAATAATGATGTGAAGAAAATTCTGAACAACATACAGATTTTTTATTATAAGATTCAGAAAAACATTTTTGACAAATACTTGTATCATTTAATAAAAACCATATATGATTAGCACAATGACATCTATTTACATTTTGGCAAAATTTTGAATCAGTTTGAATAATATAATATTCATTTTTTTTTTTCCCACATCTAAACATATTTACAATAGATTGTTTCTGATAATGTTTATGATTGTTAAATAATAGTGACATAAAAATACATACTTTTTTATATATATTTGAATTAACATCAATTGTTTCTTTATATTTTAAAGATTTTCTCTTTTTTAAAATATCTTCAACAGTTCCCATTAATTTTTTTTTTCTTTTCTTTCTTGATTTTTTTGGTTTTTCTAAATGTGTTTGCAATATATCTTTATCAAACCATGATGGAAATTGACTTTCATTTAGTAAAGAAAAGTTTTTTCTTTTTCCATAAACTCTTAAACAAGTTTGTTGTAACATATAATAATTATCTTTTATCAAATTTTCTAAATAATGTGGTAATTTATTTCCATCACCATCTAAAACTAATTGTGGTAAATAAATTCTTCCTTTTCCAGGTATAATTTTTCCGTAACCATAACATACTTCACAACATTCTCTATCTCCTTTTTTATTTTTACATCCAGTACATCTCATAATTTTGGCAGAACCTTTCATTCTTAATCCTGAACTTGAAATAACCGCATAATCAAATACTTGATCCCATTGACAATATTCAGGACGTTTAGGTAAATTATTTTCAAAATATTGTATTATTACACTTCTTAAAAATTTAGCATATTGTTCATCTACATAAACATGTGGCCATATGATATGGATACCTGTTTTTTTTAATTCAAATCCATGTTCCATTGTTGATTTACTTTCACCTGTTGTACAAACTATTATTTTTCGTTTATTTTTATCTAAATCAGTTTCTAAGAATGGTTTTAAAGCAATTTGAATATTTTGTGAAATATCACGTTCAATCTCTTCATTAGTTAATTCATATTCATCTAAGTAATCGATGTCAACTAAAAAACGAAAGATCGGTGTACGATTTTCAGAAATAAAGTTATAATTTTCTTTTTCTCCAAGTTTGATATCTTCTGCAAAAATTTGTAAAAATTCTTCATGTTTTTCTTGAGATACATGAATTTTACCACCATCCATTAATAAATGGGTTAATTCTCTACTATCAGATTTTCCTTTGACAAAACTTTTATTTCTAAGAAGCCATTGTCTTAATTTGGTTGGCCTGTTCATAATTATATTGCAAATTATAATAAAACAATATAATTATTTACACATTTATTATTTAATTATAAAATTATTAAATTATTATAATCTAAATTTATATCTAAAAAAATCAAATATTCTCAATTTTTTATTAAATTTAATAAATTCTAGTATAATTATTTTAAACACAATTTTTAAATAATAAATCTCAAGTCCCTGATAATTTAATATTTATTAATTTAAATGTATCGTTTAATCGAATATTCTGGATTAAGAGGCATTTTATTTCTTTTACACCATTCAATTGCTTTAATATTTTGAATTTCTTCATATTCTTCAAAAATTTGAGAATTTCCATTCATAATTTCATTAAAATCATTATATTTCATACGCTCAATTAGATCAATTATCTGATATATATCATCAATTTGATTAGGAACATATTCGGAATTATGATTAAAAAGTAAATTTTTAATATTCTCATTTACATAATTTGAATCAAAAATTGATTTTATAAAATTACCCGTTTTAGTTTGGATATATTTATCATTTTTTAATAGGGCTTTACAACGAATCCCATACATACACATATTTTTTGCTGTAGATAAAAGTTTAGCAAGAGCTTTTTTACCAATTCCTTTAAATTCTAGACATACAATATATCGTTCCGAATTAGCAGGACGACTAGTTAATGGTTTTGTAATATAAACATCTTTATAATACATAGATAAAAGTGTAAATAATTGACAAGTTGGTAAAGTAAACATATCATATACTTTTAAAACAAAACAACCTCCTTTTTTTTGTATTGCTAAAGCAGTAATTGCTTCATTATAAAATAAAGGAAAATGAATTTGTTCTTTAATATTCTCATCTTCAATATTAATATAATATCCACCATCAGCTGTTACTAAATCAACTTTACCATCTTTATTTACTAAATTGGTAAAATACTCTAAAATATCATAATTTAATAAATCACCATCATGTTGTCGTTCATTATCACCATTTGTAAGAATAATATTTTCATTATTTAAAATACTATTATTCCATTTAGTTGTTTGTTGAGTTCCCTCTTTTAAAGTGATTCCATAAATTTTTGTTGGTTTTTCACATCTGTATTCTAGAATACTTTGAATAAAACCACCAGGTCCTTCAGCTAAACAAGCACAACGTATTTCTGTATCTTTAATCATAGGCATTCTTTTTTCATGATAGTTAAAAATTTCCCATAACTTAAAAAATGATCTACTACAAACATTTTCATACATTGGAATTCTTATATAATTCATTGAACGAAGACTATTTTTATCAAGACGATAAGGGATACATATATTTCTATTCGCATTAATATAGGGATGTTTATGACAAATATATTCATAATCATTTAAAAGATTTCGACAAAAATTCCATTCTTTCGAATTAACTAGATCTATTTTTGTTTTAATATCATTTAATTCAATATATAAATCATTATTTATAAATGGTACCAAATTCTCTTCAGAATACGATACATTACATGAAATCTTAACTTTTTTTTGAGTTTTCATTATTTCTTAATATAATATTAAATAAATCCTAAAATATTCGATTTTAATTAAATTTTTTTATTGCTTTATTTATATAACATAATGATCCAAAAATTACTTTCTTTCTTCAAATTTAATAATTCCAGAACTCTTCTTCTTAATATTTGTACTCTTATTGGTGGTTTTGGTGGTATGCCAGACACTCCAACATTTTTAACAAATGCTGTCAAAAATTTCCCATTTCTTAAATGGCTTCTCTTAACTGTTCTTATCTATCAAGGTGGTGGTGAACAAGATATTCAACTCGCAGTTGAACTTACAGTTATGTGCTGGGTTATCTTAAGAACTATTAATCAATTTAAACCAGACTGGGTTCAAGATGAAACTGTCGCATTAATCGCAGATAAAGAATTTTAAATAATTTAATTTTAAAAAACTTAAACTTTCTAGAGTATAATATATTTATAGTTAATAACCAATTTAAAGATATAGGCTTTGAATTAGTTAATAACAAAATATTATCTTAATATAATATATTCATCATTTTGATATGAGTAGATGTATAGATAACAAAGAAAAAACATCGAAGGAAACACAATATATTAAATTTAATGACGATATAATTGGAAAAGGAGGACAAAAGAAAGTATATAAAGCATATGATACAATAAAAGGAGTAGAAGTAGCATGGAATGAGATTGATGTATCAACAATTGATCCAAAAACAGTAGATAAGATCTACCAAGAAATTGAAATTTTAAATAAATGTGGAAATCAATGTATTTATATTATGAAATTATATGATAGTTGGATTGATAAAGAATTAAAAAAAATTGTATTTATAACAGAAATTGCTACATCTGGTTCATTAAGAGATTTTATAAATAAAGTAAAAAAAGTTAAATTAAGAATAATCAAAAAATGGATTAAACAATTATTATATGGAATTAAATTTCTACACACTAATAATATAATTCACAGAGATATAAAATGCGATAATATTTTTATAAATGGAACAACTGGAAATATACTAATAGGTGATTTTGGATTAGCTAAAAAAATGGAAGATAGTATCACAACAACAATTTTAGGAACACCTCAATTCATGGCACCTGAAATTTATAAAGAAAAATATGATGAACAAATTGATATTTATTCTTTTGGAATGACTTTGATTGAAATCGTAACACAATCAACTCCTTATGCTGAATGTGAAACTATTCCTAAGATATGGCAAAAAGTTCTTAATGGGCAAAAACCTGAGATTATTAAAAAAATTAAACATAAAAAATTAAAACATATTATTGAAAAATGTATATCAAAATCTTCTACACGAATCACTATTGATGAACTAATTAATAATAATTTTTTAAATAATGATGAAGATAATGATTTAGATGATTTTTTATATCCATTTAAAGAATTAAAAAATGGAGATGAAAAAATATTAAAAACTAAACAAAAAATTTTATTAAATGCAGAAAAAGAAGCTAAGAAAATTATAAAAAAAGCTAAACAAAAAGCTAATAAAATAATTAAACAAGCTAAACAGAAAACATCCAATTCACAAAATACTATTAAAACACAAACTAGTTCTGATGAAGAAAAACAAAAAAATATTGATCAATTAATTCAACAATCAATTAAAGAATTAATTCCTAAAGAACAAACTATTATAATTTAATATCTTTGCTGTGGACCATAAACTATCATTTTTTCATGACCTACAACAACTGTTGGATCAATCCAAATTTTATATCCTTTTTTTAATGCTGTTTGACACCAACCAACATCTTCTGATGCGAATTCTCTAATTGGATCTCCATTTTCTGTTGTTCCAAAATCTTCCCAAATTGGACGAAACCATGGGTATTCCATACTTTCAAAAACCCCCTTTTTGACTAATATCCATCCAAATCCAGTATATTCTACTTCCATTAATTTATTTGGATTATTCTTATTCCATTCTGATATCATATCAGGTGTTAAAAATTCAAAATAACCATTTGTTTTATAGAATTCTTTATCCCATTTTTGGACAGTCGCAAATCTTCGTCCCCCATTCATTAAATATAAACCACTTACAATATCTTTTTTAGCAGATAATAGTTTAATAAAATCATTTACTGTGTAAACTTGATCACTATCTATCCACATAATATAATCATAATCTACTTGACCATTAAATGGTTTTTGTTTTATTCCATTTTGGACGCTACCACCTAAAACAGCATTTCTAACAAAATATACATTACTGTTTAATTTGTTTGAGATAATTGGTTTAATATTATTACTAAGACAATAAGTTAAAATATCTGTCCATGATAATAAAAATTTATTACTAAATGGTGTTCCGGGTAAACAAAAAATAATTGTTAATGGTCTTCCAAGTGGATTTGTTGAATTTTTTTTAATAAAAGAATTTTTTCTTCTTGTAGTTCGTCGACCACCAATTGATAATGGTTTATCTAATTTTACTAATTTTGATTTATTTGGGTTAAACATTTTGTATATTTTTATAAATATGTAAATATTTAACATCTTTTTAATTCACCTATGCTTTTTACAGCACAAAATAGTGTTACATATAGATATTCATATAAGCCATTATTATGATTTCTAAAATCATCAATAAACGCTAGATTTGAATATATACGAGTTGGTGAATATTCTACTAATATATATATCAAAGCAGAGATTAAATCATCTGAACATAAATCATTTTCTTCAGGAATTGTACGAATTAATGATTCAATTGCCATTAATTTTTTTTTAGGAGTATGTAAATTTTCAAAATCTTTTAAAAATTTATAGCATTTATTTTTATTTAATTTTTTACCGATTTCTAATACATCTGAATCCAAATGATTTCTTAATTCTAAACATCGTCTATAAAATTTCTCATCTTCTTCTCTATACTTTTCTTTATAAGCATTAATAATATTGTTATAAACATGTGAAAAAATATAAAGTTCTATTTCATTAAAACAATTACTTTTATCATCTGATTCCATATAATCAAAAACATATTCAAATGTTTTACATAAATATTTTGAATAATTCAAAACATCGCTGATTATTACGGTACAAGTATTATTACGTTCTCTTTTTTGTTTATATAAATTGAAAAAATCTTTATTCACATCTGTAAAAAATGTATTTCTATCAGATTCTAAAATTTTCTTTATATATTTTCTAGTATCTCTTTTATAACAGACTGGGGTCATAAATTTTGGACAGGCTTCATCATTTATATATTGATGATGAATTTTATACCATAGACTTTCATCAATTTCTTTTTCATATTTTAATATCATAAATCTTTCTGCGACGCGTCTTGATACATCACCCATCATAGCACCTACTGTACTAGCACCACAAACTATGACTCCAGTGCCTACCTTTGCTACAATCGCAGTTGGTAAAGCTAATGGACCCGCAGTCAAACCACCAATAATTCCACCAACGATAGGTATTCCAAATTTTACTATATTTGAATTTATAATACCATCAGTTTCCTTATTATCTTCATTATTATTCATTAATTTATATTCGGCTGACATTGTTTGTTACATTTTAATAATATTTTTTTTATTCAATTTTACTATCTCAATATATTATATTAATTTAATATATATAAGTTAGTTTAATATGAATTTAACATTAAAGAATGATATAGAAAATTTAGATGTTCAAGACGATTTAAACGGCCAAGAAGATTTTGCATGGTTTAGAAGAAGAAGAAGAGGGAGAAGAAGAAGAAGTAGAAGTAGAAGAAGACCTAGAAGAAGAAGTAGAAGAAGAAGTAGAAGTAGAAGAAAACCTAGAAGAAGAAGTAGAAGAAGAAGTAGAAGTAGAAGAAAACCTAGAAGTAGAAGTAGAAGAAAACCTAGAAGAAGAAGTAGAAGAAGAAGTAGAAGTAGAAGAAAACCTAGAAGTAGAAGAAGAAGTAGAAGTAGAAGAAAACCTAGAAGTAGAAGTAGAAGAAAACCTAGAAGTAGAAGTAGAAGAAAACCTAGAGGTAGAGGTAGAAGCAGAGGTAGATCTTTTATGAATCGTTGGAAAAATGGTGCTACACTTAGATTAAGAACATGGAGAAATACCAATGTTGGTATGCATAGTAATGGTGTTCATGTTAAACAAGGTGGTGCTGGACCATGGGAAATATTTGTTGTTAAAAGATTACCTCGTTATGGATTTAATTGTGTAGCATTATTTGGAGCACATAAAAGATATCTACGAGCACGTAATAATAGAAAAACCATTGATCAATCGGGAGTTAGACCAAATTATAATTCATTTCCAATGGGATGGGCTTGGGAACGTTTTTGGGTTGAACCAGTCGGTGGAGGAAAAGTTGCTTTAAGAACTATTCATAATACTTATCTAAGAGCACATATTAATAGTTGGATGGATCAATCTGCTTATCTACCAAAAGGTAGAAAACTTCCTAAAAATTGGATTTGGGAAAAATTTTCGATTCAATGGTTAAGTGGAACATGTAATGAAAGATTAACTGGACATAAACATAGTGGTTATAGAGGTTGTCAAAATGTAACTATTAGTGGAAGAAAATGTCAAAAATGGACTAGTCAACGCCCACATAGACATAGTAGAACACCTACAAATAGAAAATTTCGTGGAAAAGGTCTTGGTAATCATAATTATTGTAGAAATCCTGATGGAACTCATACTATTGGGTGTTATACAACTGATCGAAGAAAAAGATGGGAACATTGTCGTCCTAAAAAATCTGGTCTTGGTGAAGCAAAAAGAAGAAGAGCTTTATCGGCAGCAGGAAAAGCTGCAGCATTAGCAAGAAAAAGAGCATCTCAAAAAAGAGCACATCAAAGAAAATGGGCCGCTCATAGGGCAAAAATAAAGGCTAAAAGAGCAGCAGCAGAAAGAGCACAAAAATTAAAACAACAAAGAGCAGATTCTCTTTTACGTAATAAATGGAGTAAACAAGATTCTGATTATAAGGCAGCACAAGCAATTAGAGAGGCTGAGGTTAAAAGACAAGCAGCATTAGATTCTAAATTAGATAGAATTAACACTAATACAACTTTAAATCAAAAAGTAAACGATGTGAAATTATCTTCTATGGATAATAATTTTGGTAAAACTTCACATAATGTTAAAGTTAATACAGATGTAAAAGTTGGTGATGATACTAATTTAGGTAGTACTAAAATGCCTCAATGGAAAGAAGACTTCACTACTAATGAATCTAAATTTAGTTTTTCTAAACTATTCTTTTTTGTTATTATCATTCTTCTTATTATTTGGTTTATTAAAAGAAATATGTAATTTAAAATCGATTTATTTGGATATTATACAATTTTAAACTCGGTTTAATTCGTGATTAGATATGTCTCAAAACAAATCTATGCCTCGTGCTGTTACAGTGAATAACTGTTTCAAAAAGCAAGGTTGTATGAATATAATTGATTACACTCAGCATTACGGTTTACATTATAATGCAAAACGTAGAGGTTCTGAAAGTTTTAAAGGATTTACAAATGCTTTTTACAAAAGGTGTTATCAAAATTGTACAACTCAAGTAACAAAACCGACTTATAATTTTCATAAAGAAGGAGAGATGGGTACACCATCTGAGCGCTAATTTTTGTAATTAGTGAATTTACTTTATTTTGTCAAAAACGAAATAAATTAGGGACTGATTTCTTATCGTATTTATATAATATAATTTTGTATAATGATATTATATAGAAATGACTGATTTAAATGATATTGATATGTGGGCTAAAATTTCGCCAAATACAGAAAATGAATTCGAAAAATTTAAAAAAAAGACGATTAAAACTCTTATAAGACAATCTGCTCGTTATTCCGCAGCAGCAACTCAAGATGAAAGTCCACTCATAGCATTATTACATGCAAATTATGGAGCAGGATATCTCTGGGCTTTAAGGGATGTTGCGACTGATGTAGAAATAAAAAAATATGGTAATGTTGATATTTTAGAGTTTCAAAATAAAATAACTAGTATTCAAGATAAAGCAACAAAATTAGTTTCTGGAACTTGTCCAAAATTTGTAGGTAAAGTTGAACATGAATTAATGAGACTTGCTGGAGATATGAATTAAATGATATGAATATCATCATCATTATCACTTCCTAGAAATCCATATCTAGGAAAATCTTTTTTAAATTCTTCTTCTTTTGGAATTAAATCTTCTAAACTAGAAGCATATTGTACAATATACTCTCTAACTTTTTCTGCATATTTAATTTGACATTCATTATATAACTTTGATGCCTCACTATTATAAGGATCTCTTGGATTTGGTGTTTGTAATAATTCTGGTAAAAAAATATTTAAAACATTTAATAAATCGTAAGTTGGACTCCAATCTGAACCAATTAAATTTAAACAAATTGTTCCTGCTTTAGATTCAATATTTGGATGGAATATTTTATTCATAAAATTAATAATTGGCCCTTTATATGGATATTGTGGTGGAAAGCGAATTCTAATTTTCCAGATTCCACCTTGATATGGTGTATTATCTGGTCCATTAAATATAATAAAAATTTCATCTGTACCACCTGCAGAATAAAAGATTTGATATCCATTACTTACAACTCGTTGAATATCAATCATTTTTCTTTTATTTCTTACATTCATTATGAATTGTCTATTAATATAATAATATATAATTTTTACATATTATACTATTAATGTTAATTTATAAATATTCAATCAAAATCAACTTTCATTAATTCAATAATTGATTCAACTTGTTGTGGTTTTAATTCTTTAATTTTTTTGGCATTTTTTGGACATTTAACTTGTTTCTTATTATATCTATAACATACACCAGCATCATCTTTATACAAAACTTTACCAGCATTATCTGGTGTTGGATACTTAATTATAACTTGCGGTTTTGGATGTTCTAAATAAACAAAAAGAATTCCAATACAAAATGCAAGAAAAAAATACTCTGGAATAATTCTCATTTCTTTGTATATTAATATATTTATATTTTTTTGGATAAATATGTATTTTAATAAATTAATATAAGTATTTGATAAATTTATAAATATATAGTATAGCAATTATCAATGAATTCTAAAAATATTGACTCTTCCCAAAGGGAAAAAACATCAAAAAAAAATACGACAGAAAAAATATCAAAGTCAGTAAAAAAAGATAAGGTGTCGAATAAACCACAAAAAGATACTTTAGATTTAATTAATACTTTGAATATTGATCAAGTTTTTATTAATTTAAAAATTTTTAGTAAAATAAAAAAACATGATAAACTATGTTTTTCAGGTAATTCTCTTGAAATTGATAATCGATATGCCGCATTTTTTCGTCGCTGGTTTAGTAGTGATGATAGAAGTAAATCCATTGATTATATCAATGCAATCATAAAAAGAGTATTCGCAATTGTAGATGAAACTTATAGTAATGAAAAGGCAAAAGAATCTAAAACTATTAATAATCAAAGTTCACCATTTAAGGAAGAAAATTCAAATCTTCTTCAACGATTTTCAATAGAATTAACTAATACAATGACAGGATTAGATAATTTAAAAAAAACTTATGATGATGATAGTTTAATTAAATCAAATTTAGATTTAATCATGGATAAAATTAAAATCAGAATAGATAAAATTAATAAATTATTGAAAATACATATTTAAATCAAAATTGAATTTTCAAGAAAAATGTAATAAAGATTTCATATAATGAAAAAAAATAGAATTGAAAGAACTATAATTAAAATTTTTGAAGATTTTGAAATGGGAGAATTACCAGATGAATTGGATGAATGGTTTGAAAGATATATCCCTCAAAGAAATCGTAAAAATGTTACTGATGAAAATCGCTGTATTGCAAATACACACAAAAAAGATAGATGTGTAAAAAAAATTCATAAAACAAGTCAATGTTTATGTTATCAACATTCTGAAATTTATTTTAAAAATCATCTTTTACCTTTTGGTTTATTTGATACCACTAGAGAAGAGTTATTAAAATTAGAAATAAAAAAGAATGATAATGACATTATTCTAGAAAAAAATTAAAAACCAATTTATAATTGTTTATTAATTTATTTATACTATATAATTATTTTATTCTTTTTTTACTGGTTTTGGTGGAAGTTGTTTTGCGCCAGTTACATTTAAATAAGCACCATTATCAATTCCTAATAAAGGACATGGTGGACAGACTTTTTGTGGAATACATTTTTTCATATCTGGTAATGGTAAATTCCATTCAGCTGGTGGTAAGAAACTATATCCATAATTTGGATTATTTCTTGGTCCTCCTTTGTTATATTGTTTAATTTCTTTTTTGACTGCTTCTGTTTGTACAGCATCAACAATTTTTTGTTCTTGCATACTTAATCTACCTCTAACTTGATTGGTAGCAACTGGTTTAGTGTTTTTTGCTTCTTGGACAACTCCTTTAGCATCAACTTTGACAACAACTTCTTTTTGTGCTTCATCCGCAAAACCTTCTATTATTTTGGTTTCTTTAAGAGCAGGATCTTGATCATTTGTATTATCAACGTTATCATAATCATCGGAATCATCTTCTGAATCAGAATCATATTCTTCTTCGTAATCTTCATCAAAAAATTCACGTTTATTAAAACATCTTTCGATGACGGTGATCACACAAGCGGCACCAATACCAATAACACAAGCATCTTTCATATCAATACCTTTTTCTATTTTTTGAGCGACATAGTGTGCGATGAAAGCAACAACAATTACTTCTAAAGCGAATTTAAGAATCTGGGAAATCATATTACCTTATATTATAATAAATAGATATAATATTTTTTTAAAACTATAAATAGAAATTTAATTTCTTTTTGCTTTTATAATCTCTGGTTTTCCATTTTTTAAAGTTTTTCCTGAATATCTATATCCTTTTCTTAATTTACCTGTATTACCACCTGTTTGAACAATACCTCTATGTTTTCTAACAGTTTTTTTAGAACCTCCATTTTGTTTTACTTTCTTAGTTTTTGGTTTTGTTTCTTTTTTCTCTGATTTTGTTTCTTTTTTCTCTGGTTTCTCTTTCTTTTCTTTTTTTTTTTCTTTCTTTTTTTTTTTTCCTGATTTAGAATCATCTTTAGTTGAATTAGTTTTAATAAATTCAATTAAATTATTTGCTGTTCTTTCTCCTTCAAAATCACTTGTTACTGAACCATCCTTTTTCATAAATTTAATTGAAGGGATTCCCATTATACCAAAACGATCAAAAACTTCATCATTTTTTGGGGTTTGTCCATGAACTGCTAAAATAATATGTTTATTGCCTAAACTTTTATTTGCTGAAACAACATCATCTACTATAGTCCTACAATGAGGACACCATGCTTGATAAAATACAAGAGCTCCTGATTTATCATTATTTGTAATACATTTCGCATCACCACCACCACTAACATCAAAATCGTTTATATTAAGTTCTCGAACTCCATTTTTGTCTAATCCATATTCATTTTCCATCTTATATTTTCTATATATTATATAAAGAAAATATAAGAATCTTGGATAGTAGATTAACCTCCAAAAATATTTAATTTTTTATTTAAAATAACAACCAAAATTATTACTGTCATTATAAATGTTAATACAAAAATAGTACAGAGAATATATAAAAAGGGACATAATTGTTGATGTACATAAGATAAAATATGTGCTACAAATGGTTCTATAATTTTTTGTTTAATTTTATCTTCATTTTTATGA
>Ga0207987_1000125_pt1 | contig 23765 bp, 24 predicted proteins | sample ETNtaG_19_FD_185768 | JGI IMG/M metagenome (GOLD analysis project Ga0207987, IMG submission 185768) | Marine microbial and viral communities from oxygen minimum zone, Eastern Pacific Ocean - ETNP201302PF86A (SPAdes) (version 2) | ecosystem: Environmental > Aquatic > Marine > Oceanic ...
AGGAATTAAACCGATTTATGAAGCATTATCTAAAGAATATACAAATTGTATATTTTTAAAAGTAGATGTAGATGAAGGTGAAGAATTGATGGAATTTTTTGGTCCACGTTCCTTACCAACATTTATTTTAATGAAAGATGGAAAAGCATTTCACAAATGGTCAGGAACTCAAACTGATATTAAATCAAAATTAGATGAATATATTAATTTTGATGTATCTTCTTTAAATGAAAATAAAGAAGAAGAAAATAAAGAAGAATAAATTTCTAGTTAGTATAAATAATATATTGTATAGAAATTTACATTAAAGATTCAATTGCTGATCTAATAGTAGTATAATCAACTTTTTTGAGAACATTTGGATTTTTTGCATTATATTTGTCCATTTTTTTTAGGAATCTATTTCCAGAACTAAGATATCTATCTAAATCTCTTTGAGTTTCAATTCCAAACGCAGTAGATAAATAGGAAAGAACTTCTGAAACATTAGTTTTAATAACAGATTTAATAGTTTGTTTTAATTCAGTATTACCAGATTGAATTTTTTTTTGTCTGGTAGAAGATTTTAAGCCTTGTTTTTTCTTATAACAGCATTTAATTTTAGAACTGGTTTCTCCAACAAATTTAAATTCACCATTTTTATTACATTTTCCTTGAGATGGTACTCTAGTTTTTGGAATACAGTCTCCTGCTCTAGTTTTTCTAACACGTGGTCCAGATCTTTTGCTTGTTTTATATGTTTTATCTAAATCAGTTTCATATTGTTTTGGATTGCTTAAATATTTGCATAATTGTGCTTTATTTAAATAAGATTTATTACCGAAACGGGAACCTTGTTTACCTGCTCTAGCTGGTCTTCTTTTTGGGTCATAATGTAATTTTTTATATAAAGCAGTTTGTCTTAATTGTTTAAGTGTCATTTTTTTACAGATATCTTCATCAATTTTATCAATACTAGTATTATTTTTATATTTTAAGAAAATTTTATCATCAACTGGTTTTCTTCCTCTTTTAGAACCACCAACAATATATTTATCAATAACTTGTAAATATTTTTTAGATTCAAGTTCAGATGGATTACTATTGTATGCCATATTCAATATATAAATATATTAGATATTAATTTTATTCATATTGTTTATTTTTTTCTTCTGCCATTAATTTAAACTTATTTTTTTCTTCTTGTGATAATTTTTTCCATATTGTTCCTACCATTTTACTAATTTCTCCAAAACTTTTTTCAGGATTTTCTTTCTTAATTATTTTTCTATGTGTTGAACTAAACATTGTATAAGCATTCTTTTTATATTTTTTATTATTATATGGAATTGTTTTAACTAAATCTAAAACTTCAATATCATGTTGTTTAGAAATATCTTTTAAAATTATATCAAATAAAATATTATGAAATATTTGAATTAATTTATCAAATTGTTTTTCAAATAATATATTTTTTTGTTCTATTATATTATGCTCATTTTCAGTGTTTTGTAAAATTTCATCAGGAATATTATCATTTATATCACGAATTTCTTTATTTAAAATTAATGCTTCTTCACGATATTTATTTTTTTCTTCTTTACTTAAATCATTCCATTGTTTACCAATAATTTTACTAATTTCTCCAAATGTTTTATTTGGATTGTCTTTTTTAACTTGACTTCTAAATTTCGAACTAAATACAGTATATGCATTTTTTCTCTTATTTTTTTTCTTTTTATTTTTAGGTAATTCAATATTTTTATTATTTAGTGTAAAATAAGAAGATAAAATTGTATCAAATTGTTTAGATTCTCTTACAATTTTACGCAAAATTTTAGAAGAAATATCAGTTCTTTTAATATTTGGTTGTGTCATAATTGATTAATATTATTTAATTATTTCAATTTTATAAATTAAATAATTTATTCCATCGGTCTAATAAAATGATGGTAAAATACAGATTTATTTGATTTCAATCTAATAACAAGTTCATTTAATAAACCATCATCTGGAACATCGTAAGAACCTAAATTTCCATCACCAATTTGAACTGATAATAATTTATTAACAATTTTAAGTCTAATACAAAAGAATTTATTTACTTCAAACGCAAATGGAAGACTAATCTTACTTTCAAAACATTCAATTGAAAATGTATTAAATTGATATTCGTATTTAATTGTAATAACATTTTTCCCTGATGCTTTAAAACAAATTTCTAGATCAGATTCATCACGATAAATTCCATTACATTTATATACATGTGCAAAAATGGGACCTTTTTCTCTAAGTACTGATTTCATTAATAATTTTTTCTCAATTTCTTGAAAATCTTCTAATGTTTTTGGTTCTTCAATTATAGTATGACGACTCCAAACACCCCTAGTTGGTTTTTTCTTCTTCTTCTTTGCTGATTGTACTTCAAGATATTTTTCTTTAAATTTTTTCAAAAATTCTCGTTCTTCTTTTAAATTCTCTAATTCTAAATCTTGTTTTCTAATTATATCTTTTAAATCGATAATTTTTGTTTTATGTATATAAACTTGTTGTTTTAATCCAGCAATCATTTGTTCTTGTTGTTTGAGTTGTTGATTATTTTCTAATAATTTTGTTTCAAGATGAGCATTATATTTTACTTTATTTAATAATAAACTTTCCTCTTTTTTTGAATTTTTCCATTCAATTTCTGTAGCATCTACAGCAGCAATTACTTTTACTTTTTCATCTAATTCAATTCTTGTTTTTTGTTCGTTAAATTCTTTTTGCTTACATTCTTCGTATAAGTTTTTCATTTCAAATATGCGTTTTTCATTTTCATCTGTTTCTTTATTTTTTTTATTTTCATTTTGAATTCTATGTGTTTCTATTTGACTTATTAAATGTGATGGTAAATTATTAATTGAACTAGTACCAATATTTCTTAATTTTTTTTGTTCATTCCTGATTCTTGTTCTATGACTTCTTTCAGCATCCCTTTTTAATTTTGCGAGTTCGGCACTATTTGTATATTTATCAATTTTGATTTGATGATCTTGTAATTCTTTAATTATATTATCTTTATATTCACTAATAATTTGTTCAATATATATTGGATGTTCATTATCAATGGTTTTTAATTTTTGCTTCAAATTTGAGTTAAATTCCTGTATTTTAGTTTCTATAAGAGTTTCATATTTTTTTTTTATTTTGAATTTAGCAGCATCAACTAATGTTGGAATATGTTGTAATTTAGTTTTAATTCTTTTTGCTCTTTCAACATTCCATTGATTTTGTACTCTTTCTGTAAATACTTCATGAATATCAAAAACTTCAGTAGAAAGTTCTCTACCTGTATGGCCAATAATTTTATCTTTATCTCTTTTTATAGTATCTTCTATAATAGTATAAATTTTATCTTCACGAAGTCGATTCCATTCTTCATTAAATAACTCAATTTCAGTTCTTTGTTTTTGTGTAAAATTTTTAGTTATTTGATCAATATTTTTTTTTAAAATATCTTGTCTTTGTATTTCGATTGATCTAAAAACTCTTTCATGTTCATCTTGATTTTGTTTTTTTAATTGTATTTTTATTTTTTCTTCTTCAGATTTGTATTGAGATAATACTTGTTGTTTCTCTTTACGTCTTAATTGTGTCCATGTTCTTAGTTGTGTTTTATGATTTCTTATAATATCTCTACAAGCACGGTCGTATTCACTTTTTCTTTCATAAGTACTGATTGATATAGAACTTAATAATTCTGGTTCAGATTTGTTCATAAATCCATTAGCAGTTTCTTGATCAAATAATCTTATTGATCTATCAAATTCATCAGAATGATTTTTTATACTACTTTCTAATGAATTTTTAAATTCACCAATTAATGTTTGATTTTCATAATTCCATTCTTTTCTTAATCGTTCAGTTTCATCATCAATTTTTTTATTCTGTCTTTTTCCAATATCTTTTTTTATTTCATAAATTTTATCATTATATTCTCTTTCAACAAGTTGTTCTGCCTTTTTTCTAAAAAAACTTAATACTTTTCCGTCAATTGTCATATTTCTTATAAATCATAAAAGAGAAAAATTTCTTCTGATCTAAACACTAAATTTTTTTTTCCATTTTGTTATTAAAAGAGGAAGTGCTTGATTATTTGTATTATTAAAATGACTTTGTGGATGAATTCTATGTAAAGTTAATACTTCTGGTATATTATAAAAAGTTTTTTTTTCAAATACTAGTCTAAACCACATATCATAATCTTCTATAAATTCATTATTCCATATAGCATCTTTTTTATTAATCATACAAGAAGAATTTATTATTGGATTTACTCTAAATATAAATCTTGTGTCAACTTCACCTAGTGGAATATTAGGTATATCATTTCTTGTTCCAAAATATTTACAAGCAGTTCCAATAACATCATATTTTGATTTTAAAGCAATTTGTTTTTCTAATTTAGTTGGTAACCATTTATCATCAACATCTAATAAACATATAATATTATATGAAGCATCTTCAACCATTTTATTAAGTGTATTCGGTTTTCCCTGTGTATTGTATTCTATAACTTTAATTTTTTTATTTTCATGAAGTTTTGCTTGAAAATATACATCAGAACTTTTAGGATGACCATTTATTCCTATTATTACTTCCCAATTTTGATAAGTTTGATTACGAATACTTATAATTGCTTCATTTAAAAATTCAACACCATTGTAAAGTGGAATTAATATTGATACGGACATTATTATTAATATTATTAATAATGATGTATATATTTATATAAATTTTTATGAATTTAATTGTATTAATTCGTCTAATGGATTTTCATCAATCCAAATTAATCTATTATTATCATCAAAATCACTTGGTCTAATTATAGACCAATCTGTATCAGATGCTAATATCCCAGCTTCTGTAAAAATACAAGCAACTAGTGCGGAACAAAAAAAACGGTCTTCTTTTCTAGAACCAAAATCCTTTCTTAAATATGCTTCTAACCAATCAATTGGGTGTAAATCATATGGTTTTTCATAAACCATTTTATGTATCTTTTTTAAAATTGGAACTGTTAATTTTTCTCTACCTACTTTAAGTTGTCTTATATAAAAGGTACATCTTCTTTCATTTAAGACTTCCTCTAATGGAGTTATTTGAACTCCAAGTTTAATTTTATCATCTTGAGGATCACGCGTTCCATGCCAAGATGATTCCCATAAATATAAACCTGTCATTTCTGGTTTTATCCAAGTAGGATCTTTTAATATCATGCCAATATGTGAATAAGGTCTTCCAGTAAACCATTCAATTAAAAGACCGAATACACTAATCGGATTCCAAGATAAATGGGAAGATACTAATAATATATCTCCTGTTTTAAGATTTTTAATATCCATAAATTATGATAGTGATATATATTTTTAATAAGAACTTATTTTTTTACAAAGTACTATTAATTTATGTAAAATAATAAGTTGTATATATTTATATATAATCATATCAATGAGAGTTTATGTTGATGGTATTTTTGACCTTTTTCATGTAGGGCATGTAAAAATGTTTAAATATATTAAAGAAAGGTGGGAAGGATGTACTCTAATAGTAGGAGTAATTAATGATAAAACAGCAGAAGATTATAAAAGATTACCTATAATTAATGAAAATGATAGATGCGAAATGATTATTTCAACAAAATATGTAGATGATATTATTTTTCCATCCCCATTAATTGTGGATTCAAATTTTTTAGAAGAAAATAATATTGATTTAGTCGTTCATGGTTTTTCTAATCCAGAAGATGCTGAAAAACAAAAAGAATTTTTTTCCTCAATAAAAGATAAATTTGAAGAAATACCATATAATTTTGGTTGTTCTACAACTGATATTATTAAAAATATTAAAGAAAATTATTAAATTATAAAATTAATAAAAATTAAAATTAATTTATATTTTTAAAAAGTAAAATATAAATTAATTTAAGAATACTATCCTAGATAAATAAATATAAATTAAAATGTCTGATAAACAAGTTGAATTAAGAATTAATGTAAGAGATGAAGAAGATTCGCAAGAATCTGAACTTCTTTTTGGGGAAAATTCACTATGGACTTCAGATCCAAGAGTTGAAATTAAACGAGATGTAACTGATAATATTGAACCAACAACTCTAAAAAAAGTATTAGAAGAAACTGTTAATAAATGGGGTAATATGCCTGCATATACTTATGAAACTGGAAATGTCAAAGAAACTAAAACTTGGGCTCAATTTTCTCAAGACATAACTAATTTTGCTCGTGCTTTAATTCATCATGATTTAGATGAATATTCTAGTGTTATGATTCAAGGTTTTAATTCTTATGAATGGGCCGTATCTCATTTTGCTACTATAATGGCAGGTGGTATTTCATCTGGTGTTTATACAAGTAATTTACCAGAAATTTGTAATTATATGATAGATGATTGTAATGCTCAAATTATTATTGTAGAAAATCTAAAACAATTGAATAAATATAAAGATATGGTAAATGAATTAGTTCCTAAAATTAAAGCATTTATTATGTGGTCTGAATATGATCAATTAGACGCTCATTGGTCTGAATCGGCAATTCCAGTATATTCTTGGTGGTCTTTTATTAAGAAAGGTCAATCTCCTGAAATAGAACAAAAATTAAATGAAAGAATGGATAGATTAACTCCTTGGAGATGTCATTCACTTATTTATACCAGTGGAACTACTGGATATCCTAAAGGTGTTATGATTAGTCATGATAATATTTGTTGGGTTGCATCATCTGTTGTTCGTGATTTTGAACTAAGCACTGGTGAAAGAATTGTTAGTTATCTTCCTTTAAGTCATATTGCTGCTCAAGCATTAGATTTTTATCTTCCTATGTTCACAGGTTCTCATGTTACCTTTGCTCGTCCTGATGCTCTTAAGGGTAGTTTAAAAGATACTCTAGTATCCGTTAGACCAACAATTTTCTTTGGTGTACCTCGTGTTTGGGAAAAATTTAATGAAAAAATGGTCGCTATTGGTGCTCATAGTGGCTGTTTAAAAAAGACTATTGGTAAAAAAGCTAAAAAAATAGGAAAACTTGCAACAATTGCTCGTGAAAATAAAACAGAACTTCCTTACTGGTATAATTTAGCTGATTATATTGTTTTTAATAATGTTAAGATTGGATTAGGATTAGATGCTGTAAAAATTTTTATGACAGGTGCTGCTCCAATTTCAGATAAAGTTTTAGATTATTTTGCTAGTTTAGATATTCCTGTAATGAATCTTTATGGTGCTTCAGAATGTTGTGGTCCAGCAACATTTAACTTACCAACTAATTTTAGAATGTATATGAGAAATGTTCCTGGATATTCTCAAAAAAGAATTTCTTGTGGAAAAGCATTTGAAGGTGAACAAGTTATTATTGATTGTCCAAATGAAACACAAAATGGTGAAATAATTATTAAAGGAAGACACGTATTTATGGGATATATTAACAAACGTGAAAAAACATCTGAAACAATTGATCAAAATGGATTTTATCATACTGGTGATGTTGGTTATATGGATAAAGATGGTTTCTTAACAATTACTGGTCGTATTAAAGAACTTCTTATTACTCGTGGTGGTGAAAATGTTGCTCCAGTTTTAATTGAAAATAATATTAAGAAAGAACTTGGTGATGTTATTTCTGATGTAGTAGTTATTGGAGATAATGAAAAGTTCTTAACTTGTTTAATTACTCTTCGTGTTAATATAGTTGATGAGATGCCAACTCAAGAAATAGATGATTTAGTTCAATTTAATTTATTTAAAAAGGAAGGTATTGATGTTAAAATGATTGAAGATGCAATTAATAATAAAAGATTTAATAAATATATCGAGGATGGTATTAAGAAAGCAAATAAAAAGGCAGTTTCTAATGCTCAAACTGTCAAAAAATTTGCTATTTTACAAAATAATTTTACTGTTCCTGGAGGAGAATTGACTCCAACTCTTAAAAAGAAACGACCAATTATTAATAGAAAGAATCAATCTGTAATTGATGAACTTTATGGACGTTAAAATTAAAAATTAAAATCGATATAATCAATGTGTACCTATATTTGAGAAAACCAATGAATTCTAATTCAATGCCTCAAAGTCAGGAACTCAGCCGCTTATCTGAGCCGTCAGGAACCAGCCGTTTACCTGGACCGATTGTTCTTTTTGAGCAAAATGAATATCGTATGAAGAAATCGATTTGGGATTCAATTCCAAGAGATATTCGTCCGCGTGGATTTGGACGCGAAGCAAGAAAAATCAAAAGTGATATTCTTGATGAAATTTCGGAGTTTATGAAGCCAGAAGGAAAAGAACTACGTTTTTGTGAAAATCATAATAAGGAATATACTTTGGATTTTGAAACGGACGCTGTTTACAAGGGATGGACTTGGAAGGAGCATCATGACTATCACTGGGAATACAAGAAAACTGAATAATTATCTTAATATGTACTACTTACTTTATTTTATTTACTCTATATAATACAGTAAATAAAATAAGGGACTGGAACTGGACTGGTAAAAATAATTAAATATCAACTTTACTAATATTAATATTACCGTATTTACGACTTGCTTTAAATTTACTAGCATCAAATTTATTATTATCTTTATTATTATCATAATTATCTTCATGATATTGCCAAAATTGCCTACTACCACAACGAAATCCATCTCTAATATTTGCTTTAAACCAAAAAACTTGATCTTCTAAACGATTTGTTTCAGCATTATTATCAATAACCAAACATTCAAATTGATTTAATGAATTCATAACATCACAAAATATTTGAAAATTAGGGAAACAACCAGCATATTGTTCATAAATTTTTTTTCTATTAGAATAATATGGTTCTCTCATAACGAAAGTATAATCAATATTAGTTCTTAATGCTGGTGGAATACCTAATGGATATTGCATAGTAACAAAAAACATAATTTTATAATGTCTACCATTCATAAAAATTGATCTAATACAATTTTGTCTTGTCCATGAATCATCAAATAAACAATCATCTAATACAAGAAATAATCTAGGATCAACCTGTTTATATCTTGGATCACCAGATTGTTTTTTTTTCATTAATCCTTTTTGTCGTTTTAATACATTATCAACAATTTTTGTATTAAATTCGTGAAATATATATGATTTTGGAATAAATTTACCATAATATTCATTTGCTTCTTCCGTAGCGGAAATAACTGTTCCAAATGGGATATGTCTTTTATGATATAAAATATCTTTTAATACGACTGATTTACCAGTTCTTCTTCTACCAATTGCTGCGATAACCGCATCATCTTTAATTTTTCTTAAATCAAATTTTCTTAACTCTAAATCCATACCACTCATTGTAAATTATAGATATATAAATATAAATATATTAATTTTATAGATTTTCAACGATATTAATATTTTATTCAAATTTAAAAGTGAAATAACAATAAATTTATAATTTATGTTACTTATAAAGGTAACCTTTTATTAATCATGAGAAATATAATCAATTCATTACCTATTGAAAATTTACAATATCTATTTGAAGGTGGCGAACCTTTTTTAAGAAAATTAAAAATGGATAGTGTATCAGTTTATAGTATGACACCATTAGAAGCATCAAAAACTATAATCGAAATTATATTAAAATATGCTTCAAAAAAAAGCATCATAACAGATATGACTGCATGTATTGGTGGAGATACGATCAGATTTTCTAAAGTTTTTAAACATATAAATTCAATTGAATTATCAAAAGAAAGATGTAAATTTCTAAAACATAATATTGAAGTTTATAATAGAAAAAATGTAACAGTATATCAAGGAAATTCAATTGAATTAATTAAAAATTTAGAACAAGATATCATTTATATTGATCCTCCTTGGGGTGGAAAAAGATATAAATACAAAAAAAAGATAAATTTATATTTATCTAAAATTCCAATGTGGAATTTATGTAATCAATTAGCAAATCAAGCAGATTATATAGTTTTAAAAGTTCCATTAAACTTTAATATAGAATTCTTTTGTAAAAAAGTTATCTCAGAAGATGTAGATATTTATCCACTTAAAAAAATTCAATTAATTATAATCAATAATAAAGATGTTGATATTGAGATGGAACTTTAATCATTTTAAATATAAAGATAATTAATAATATATTATATATAAAAATGCAACGATTATTTAATTTATTCAAATTTAAAAAACAACAACCAGAAGAAGTATTAAATATTCTGGTTATTATTAAAATGAAACCAGAATTTCGTCAAGAAGTTTGGGAAATGATGAAAACAGCACCAGAAGGAATTGCTCTAACTAAAGCAGCAAAAGGTTGTCTTTCTGTAGAAGGTCGTCTTTCTGATGATGATGAAGAAACAATGATTTTCTGGGGAAAATGGGCTTCTCAAGAAGATCATGATGCTTATATGAAAATGAGAATGGACTCCGGATTTATGGACAAAATGAAACCAAAAATGTCAGCTGAACCAGTTTTTATGCATTTATCTAAAGATTGTATTGTTTAAATAAAAATATTAGAATTTAATAAGTATGATATCACCAATCAAGTTAATTATACTTTTAGTATTAATTATATTTATAATTTTAATGTTTAGATACACAAAAAAATTCCGATATGAACCATTAGGTAAATTAAAATATTCCCATACAAATGATTATTGGAGGCATCTTATACCAGTTGAAGCACATCCTGTAGTTCATTATCGTCCAGTTTATAATGCTAGTAATAAACAAATGTATCGTTATCCTCAAATTCATTGGATGCGTAATATGAATAAATAATTATAAAATTGATATATAAAAATTATTAATAATAATTAAATTAAGTAATTACTATGAATAATTCAAAAACTGTAAAAATTCAATTATCACGAAATGATAAAATTATTAAATCTAAATCATTTGGGTATGAAAAATCTGTATCGGGTGAGTTAGTTTTTAATACAGGAATGGTTGGTTATCCAGAATCATTAACTGATCCAAGTTATTGTGGTCAAATTTTAGTTATAACTTTTCCAATTATTGGTATTTATGGTGTTCCATCTGATGATAGAGATAAAAATGGTTTTTTAAAATATTTTGAATCAAATAAAATTCATATTAAAGCATTAATTATTTCTGATTATTCTGATACTTATGAACATTATACTGCTATAAAATCATTGGGAAATTGGTTAAAAGAACATGAAATTCCAGGATTATATGATGTTGATACCCGTGAATTAACAAAATTAATTAGAACTGAAGGAAGTATGTTATGTAAGATTGAATTTTCAAATCAACCAATTAATTATTGGAATCCAAATCTTGAAAATTTAGTTGAATTGGTTTCACCAAAAGAGAAAGTTATTATTGGAAATGGTATACAAAAAATATTAGTAGTAGATTGTGGTTGTAAGAAAAGTATTTTTACAAAATTATTAGAGTTTGATACTCAATTAATTATTGTTCCTTGGAATTATGATTTTACAAATGAAGAAGTTGATGGAATATTATTATCAAATGGTCCTGGTGATCCAACAATGATGAGAGAATTAATTGAACGTGTTAGAACTATATTAGTAAAAAATATTCCTATATTTGGAATTTGTCTTGGTCATCAAATTTTAGCTTTAGCTACAGGTGCTAAAACATATAAAATGAAATTCGGAAATAGAAGTATGAATCAACCAGTAATTGATTTAAGAAATATGAGATGTTATATTACTTCTCAAAATCATGGATATGCTGTAGATGAAAAAACATTATCTAAACTTTGGAAACCATTATTTATTAATGGTAATGATCATAGTAATGAAGGTATAATTCATACATTAAAACCTTTTTTTTCCGTACAATTTCATCCTGAAGGTAATGGTGGTCCAGAAGATACATTTTTCTTATTTGAAACATTTATATCTTTGATTAAAACAAAGAAATTTCCAGTTAATACAATCAATTTTTCAATAAATAAAGAAATTAATAAAGTATTAGTTTTAGGTTCAGGTGGTATTTCAATTGGACAAGCTGGTGAATTTGATTATTCTGGTTCTCAATGTATTAAAGCATTAAAAGAAGAAAATATTGATATTGTTTTAATAAATCCAAATATTGCTACAGTTCAAACATCTGAATATATGTCTGATAGAACTTATTTTTTACCAGTTATTCCAGATATTGTTGAAAAAATAATTCAAAAAGAACAACCTGATGGAATTTTATTACAATTTGGAGGTCAAACTGCTCTTAATTGTGGAATAGAATTAGAAAAAATGGGTATTCTTAAAAAATATAATGTCAATGTATTAGGCACTCCTATTCATACAATTAAAATGACTGAAGACCGTGTTGCTTTTAATCAACGATTAGAAGAAATTAATGAACCAATTATTCCTACAAATATTGTTAATAATGAGAATGATGCGATTGAATACGCAAATACTATTGGTTATCCAATTTTAGTAAGAACCAATTATACTTTAGGGGGATTAGGTTCAGGTTTTGTAAATAATGATGAAGAATTACTTAAATTGTTTAAATTATCTTCAGGAAAATCTGCTGAAATTATTTTAAGTAAGTCTTTACATGGTTGGAAAGAAGTTGAATATGAAGTTGTTCGTGATGGAAATGATAATTGTATTGTTGTATGTAATATGGAAAATATGGATCCAGTTGGTATTCATACAGGAGATTCAGTTGTCATTGCTCCATCATTAACTTTGAATAATAAAGATTATTATAATTTAAGAGAATCTTCTATTAATATTGCTCGTCATTTGGGCGTAATTGGTGAATGTAATGTTCAATATGCATTAGATCCAAATAGTAATCAATATTTTGTAATTGAAGTGAATGCTCGTTTATCTCGTTCAAGTGCTTTAGCATCAAAAGTGACAGGATATCCATTGGCTTATATTGCAGCAAAAATATGTTTAGGTAAAAGTTTAATTGAATTGAAAAATAATATTACAAAATCAACAATTGCTTGTTTTGAACCAAGTTTAGATTATTGTGTTATTAAATTTCCAAGATGGGATAATCAAAAATTTGCTAATCTTTCAAATAGAATTGGTTCATCAATGAAATCAATTGGTGAAACAATGGCAATTGGAAGAAATTTTGAAGAATGTTTTCTAAAAGGTATTAGAATGATGAATACAAATTTTACAACATTTCAAGATAATTATGGATATATTCAAGCAATGGAATTAGAAGAATTAATTAAAGAACTTAAAAATCCAAGTGATAAAAGAGTATTTGTTTTATTTGAAGCATTTTATCGTGGTATGTCAATTGAAGATGTTTTTAACTATACATTAATTAATAAATGGTTTTTAACAAAAATTAAAAATATGGTTGATATGGAATTATCATTAAAAACTAGAGATGATATTTTAACAAATCCAGAATTATTAAAAGAAATAAAAAAAATCGGTTTCTCTGATTTACAAATCGCTTCTATATTTAATTTTCAAGAAAGTTTAATTAGAAGTATTAGAAAACAAAAAAATATTATTCCATATGTTAAACAAATTGATACACTAGCAGCAGAATTTCCTGCTAAAACTAATTATTTATATTGTACTTATAATGCTTCTCAAAATGATCTAACTTTTAAAGATAATGGTATAATTGTTTTAGGTTGTGGTGCTTATCGAATTGGTTCATCTTGTGAATTTGATTGGTGTGCTGTATCTTGTTTGAAAACTTTAAAGAAAATGCGACAAAAATCTATAATGATTAATTATAATCCTGAAACTGTTTCAACTGATTATGATGAGACAGACCGATTATATTTTGAAGAACTTTCATTAGAAAGAGTTCTTGATATTTATGAAATTGAAAATAGTAGTGGTGTTATTGTTTCTGTAGGAGGGCAAATTCCAAATAAATTAGTTATGCCTTTATCTATAAATGATGTTAAAATTTTAGGAACTCAACCAAAATATATTGATAATGCTGAAAATAGATATAAATTTTCTAAAACATTGGATGTATTAGGAATTGATCAACCTGAATGGAGAGAATTATGTGATTTAGAAGATATTAACTTATTTGTGAATAAAATTGGATTTCCTGTTATTATTCGTCCTTCATATGTTTTAAGTGGTTCATCTATGATTGTTGCTTATACTCAAAAAGATATAGATGATTATTTAGAAAATAATGCTTGTATAAATTCTAAATACCCAATAGTTGTATCTAAATTTATTGAAGGTGCTAAAGAAATTGAATTTGATGCTGTAGGAGTATCTGGTAATATAATTAACTATGCTATATCTGAACATGTTGAAAATGCTGGTGTTCATTCTGGTGATGCTACATTAATTCTTCCCGCACAAAAATTATATATTGAAACTACTAAGAAAATTCGTAAAGTATCAAAGAAGATTTGTAAACATTTAAATATTACTGGTCCATTTAATATCCAATATTTATGTAAAGATAATAAAATTAAAGTAATTGAATGTAATTTAAGAGCATCTCGTTCTTTTCCATTTGTATCAAAAACATTTAATGTTGATTTTATTGAACTTGCTACTAAAGGTATGATTGGTATAGATGTAAAAAGAGTTCCAATTAATATTCACGATATTGATTATATTAATATAAAATGTCCTATGTTTTCTTTTGCTCGTTTAGATGGAATTGATCCAATCTTAAAAGTTGAAATGTCTTCTACTGGTGAAGTTGCTTGTATTGGGAATAATAAATATGATACTTATTTAAATGCTATTATTAGTTCAGGTATTAAAATTCCAAAAGTTAAAAGTGCTTTAATATCAATTGGACCTACTGAATTAAAAGTTGAATTTTTGGAATCAGTTAAACTATTAAAAAATATTGGATATAAAATTTATTCAACTAAAGGCACACATGACCTTTTAATTAAAGAAGAGATTGAATCAACTCTATTAAATAAAGCTGAAGGTAATCAATCTAATAATGTAATTGACTATATTAAATTAAAAAAAATCGGGATTGTAATTAATATTCCTGAAAATAAAAATAAATCATATCGATCAAAAACTGATGGATTTCTTTTAAGAAGATGTGCGGTAGATAATAATATTGCTCTAATGACAAATATTAAAAACGCAAAATTTCTAGTATCATCATTATATAATCATTTTAAATATAAAGATGATATAGTTGAAATTAAGTCTTGGCAAGAATATTTAGATGAATATAATTAAATATATGGGCAATGTTTAATATAAGTTTTTTGTTCTTCTGGATGTAAATTTTTAAACCAATTTATATCTTTTCCTATTGTTAATATATCATTTAGATTAAAAAAATAATATATTTCACATTCTTCATCCATTAATTCTAATGTACTAAATTTTTCACAATATTTTTCAGGTAGAATTGATTTTATTGATGTTTTCATTCCATAACGTTGATAAAAATCTCCAAAAGGTCCAGCATATTCATTAATAATTTCAGTAACATCATATTCATCATTTATAGATGCCCCTAAAAATTGTTTTAATTCAAAGGTATTATTTTCTAAATCTTCTTTAATTTTTTCATATATTTGTTTTAAATTATTTTGAAAAATATGGGATGTTATTTTATAATTTATATCATTATGAGTAAATCCCAAGATAATACGTTTTGTTTCAACATTCACTTCTATATAATCTGTCTCGTTATTACTAAATAAATTTTTGAAATATTCAACAGTACTATCATATATATTTATTGATGGTGTTAAAATATAATTTGTAACAAAATTTAAAATTGAATAAGTATTAGAATTCATATCACTATTATTATAATTAACTAATAAATAATTATAAATATTTAAATTTATTATATTTTATATAAACAAATGAATAATTCAAATGAGAATGCCAGTAATGAAACTGATAATTCAGATATTAAATTAAATGATTCTTGGGTTATTTGGATTCATAAAATTACTGATAAAAATTGGTTAAAAGAAAGTTATAAACCAATTTATAGTTTTAGCACTATTCAAGATTTTTGGAAATTTTACAATGCTATTGAGGATTATAATACAAATATGTATTTTCTTATGAGAGAAGGTGTATTTCCTTTATGGGAAGATGCCAAAAATCGTAATGGTGGCTGTTGGTCTTATATAATTGAAAAAGATGAGATCAAAGAACATTGGACAAATATTTCAGCAAAAATGATTGCTGAAATTATAACAAGCACTCATCATATGGATATTAATGGTATTTCATTAAGTCCCCGTACTAATGTTGGTGTAATTAAAATTTGGAATAAAAATTCTAAATTAGAAGAAGAAATTAAATTAAATGTAGAAGAACAATATTTGAATGCGATTCGTTATAAACTTCATACAAAGAGCACTACTTCTTAATTATTTTATATTTGAGTGTTTTCTTAATATTAAATATCTAAACATATATAATATATATCCAGATGAGTAAAAGTATAAATGATTGGGATATGATGGATCAACTTATGTCTAATAAGATTGATAAAATTATTGCTAAACAAGATAAATTAGAAAAAATGTTAGAAAAAAGTATGAAAATTAATAAACAAATATTAGATATGTTGAATGAAAATCGGAAGGTCTATACTAAAAAAATGGATGAAACAATTCAAACTGAACAAAAAACTCTTAATATGTTAAAAAATACTACTGAAACACGTGAAAATTTAGAGCAAAATTTAATGGATGATAATGTAAAAGTGCGTATTGATAATCATATGTGGAGAAAATATTTACATAAAGATCCATATCAAGATCCATCTTTTGGCCTATTTGTTAAAAATGTTTTGTTTGGCTCTCCTAAAATAAAACAATAAATAATATCTATTTAATACTTATAAGACTAGGTATTATGTATAGACAATTTGAGACTTTTCAAAATGTACCTATTAAGGAACAATTTACTGAATTAGATATAACAGATCGGAAAGCAGTAGTTGAATGGAGTGAAGATGTCATTGAAGATATTGAAACTCAACAAAAAAAAGATACTAGAACATATGAACAGGAAAAACAAGAAAAGAATAATTCAGGAAATTCTAAATGTAAATCATTATGTAGTTTAGATTCTAACGGTCAATCATTAGGAAATAATAAAGAAATTATAGGAAAAAATATATCTAAAAATGATCAATCTAAAAATGATCAATCTAAAAATGATCAATCTAAAGATGATCAATCTAAAGATGATCAATCTAAAGATAGTGAGTCAAAAAAAAAATCTGGTCCAAATCTATCAGAAGAATATGAAGTTGTTTCTGTTCCAGCAAATAAAGAAGTTAAACCAGATAAAAAGGCTGTAATATTTGCAGGAATTTTTGCTGTATTATTTATTATTGCTTTCATTTTATCACTTTATTGGCGTAAAATTGACCAACATACTATAATGTTATTAAGTGGGGCATCTATGTTAGTATTTGTTTCCTCTTGTACTTTAGCAAATAAATGTTTATTTGGTATAAATTCTCCTAATTTTTCATTTAATAAATTAGGTCATCAATGTACATTAAAAATGAAATTATATATTAGTGCGATTTTAAGTGGTATTATTCTATGTATTTTTATAATGTTTAAACAATTTGTAGTAAATACGTTTACATCAATTAAAAATACAATTCAAAATATATTTTAAGTTATATCTAAAAAAATGTTATTATTATGTATAAGAGTGATATATAATAATGGCATCAACAAGTGATTATAGTAAAAGTCATAATGATTTAATGAAATATTTTGCTAAAGTTATAATGATAATGATCCTATTTTGTACAGTTTTAGCATATATAGTAATTGTTTATAAAAAAAAAGAGTTATCCTATTTCTGTATTGCTTTACTTGCTTTAGTAGCATGTTTGCTTACAATAAATTTATGTTCTATTTTTGGAATTTGCCCAACTGGTTGTCATTTAGTAAATGCTAAGAGTGATGAAGAAAAATGTGTATTTAAACCAGGAATCTTTATTTCTGGAATGTTTTATTCATTAGTTATTACTTGTGTAACAATAATTTTAGGAACAACTGTTAGTGGTGGATTTGATTTTCCAGAATTAAAAAAAACTAATTCTAAAAAAGAAATTGAAACACCAGAAGTTGTTGAACAAACAATTGAAACTATTTAATTATGATTTGGTGGACATAAATAAAAATTAGATTGAACAACATTTTCTTTAATATTTGCTAATTCTTGTATAGTTTCATATTCATTTTCACTAGATAATTTTGTTTCTGGAATTTTTGTTCTATTAATTTTATTATTTTTGTGTAAGCATGGTTTTGGAATATGTACATGAATATTTTTAGAATCCATATATTTTCCTGATGTTCTATCTTTAATCCAGTTGTTAAATGTAATTGGTGGATTAACAAGAGCATATTCAGTTGATGGACCTGATAATTGTCCGACAGCTTCAACACAATTAATTTGACGAGTACATTGATTATTACCATGTATAGTTCCATCATTATTTCTCAAGCATTTACAGTCTTGATGATTAATTGGTTTTAAATTATAACAACCTTGTGCTTGGAAATTTTGTGTAGTTAATTGATGTTCAAAATGTTCAACTTCATTTTTGTTCATATATTTTGTATAGAGTATATAGATGCCAAGAATAATAAATATAACAGGTATAAGGGAAGAAATACAACCACAATTAAACATAATTTATATAATTATTACAAATATATTTTTTAGTTATAGTATCAAATAAACAATAAATTGATTAGACGAACTATTAATGGTTATGCTTAAAATTGAATATATTAATATTAAAGTAAGTATATAAGATTTAGTCAAATATGCCTAGAAAAAAGACAGTAAAAAAAACAGTCAAGAAGACAATAAAGAAAGAACCAGAACCAGATTATTCATCCGAAGAAGAAGATATGAATGATATTGCTTATAGTGGAATAACAATTATATCAATGGATGATGGTACAATTTTTAAAAAAATAATGGATTTATTAAAAGATGTATTAGAAGTCGGGATTTTTATTATAAATGAAGATGGGATTTCATTACAATCATTAGATTCCGGTCATATTAGTTTTATTCAAATGCTTTTAAAAAAAGGTGCTTTTTCTCGGTTTATATATAATAAAAATAGTAAAGAAGACTTAGAATTAGCGATTAGTATGGAAAGTTTATGTAATATATTAAAATGTATGAATGTGGGTGAACAATTAACTATATCATATAATGAAGAAGAGAGTAAAGTTGCTTGGACATTTGAAAATCCAGATACAGGTTCTTATAAAAATTTTAATTTAAATTTATTAAATGATGAATCTCAAGATATTAATATTCCTAAGAGTAATTTTGAATGTCGTATTAAAACTCTATCTTCAGAATTTCAATTAATATTAAAAAATTTAGCGTATATTGGAGATTATGTAGAAGTCTGTATTAATACAGATGATAATATTGTTGATTTTAAATCAGCGGGAATTCACAGTGATGGTTTAATTAGATTACAGAAAAATAATCATACAAAATTAAAATTAACAAACGATTTTAATTCAAAATTTTCATTAAAATATTTACAAACTTATGCTAAATCAGCATCATTTAGTTCTACTGTTTCTATACAATTAAAAGAAAATGCTCCTGTTAGTTTAGAATATAAAATAGATCATTTATCAGGTATAATTCGTTATTTTATTGCTCCTAAATCTAGAGAATAATTCTAAAGTAGAAAAAATTAATCATTATTAGAATTATTTTGCGATTGATATAATCCAATCAATAATATATGCTAAAAATGCGATAGTTATACCTACAAAGATACTAATTAATGGTAATTTAGCATTATATTTGCAACTACTACAATCAACACCTTTTGGCCAAAGTATCCAGTCAGCTTCAATTGCTTTACCTTGTGTTGTAGCAATTGTAATAATAGATAATGCCATAATAATAAAAAGAAGTAAATAATGTACAAATGATAACTCAGTTGAATTTATTACACTAAAAAATATTAGAATAATTGGTAAAACGATTGTAATTAATACAATTAATAATGTAGATACATCTCTATCATGTTTAATTTGTTCTTGTAAAGAATCTTTACATTTAACATTTTGAGGATTAGTTTTTCCAAAATATACAGTTGGAACTTCACATTCTTTAATCTTTACATTTACAGACATCCTTTATATAATATATTTATAACGAAATATATTATTTTTTAGCAGTAGGAGTTTTTTTACTCATTTGTTTCTTTTGTTTTTTTATTTGTTTTTGACGTTTTCTTCTTGCTTCTCTATATTTTTTTCTTAATTCTCTTCTATTTCTACTTTGTCTTTCCTCTGCTCTCAATTCACTTTTTTCATCATTTGTTAAGGAACCACCAGTAAAAGCACTCATAAGTCCAGCCAAAGGATTAGAATCCCCACCATTTTTATCAGCCATTGCTTGCATACCAGCACTCATTGCTCTTGATAATGGATCAGTTTTTTGTTCGGAATTACTGCCCATACCTCCCATACCTCCCATACCTCCCATACCTCCCATTAATCCACCTAATAAAGAACCAATATCACCTAAACCAGCATTTTCATTATCTCCATCTTGTGTTTGAGAAAGACCCGACATCATATTACCTAATAAAGGACCTAAATTTTGTGATAATTTTCCTACCATTTTCATCATATCTTCACTAGTTTGTTTTAATTTTTCTTCATCAATTTCTCCATTTTCAACTTTTGATTTAATATCTTCAGACATTTGTTGAAGTTTTCCAGAATCAAACATATTTTCAAATGGATTTCCGCCATTTTGTATATTTTCAAATAATCCAGATAATGGATTTTCATTATTTTCATCAGTATTTTCTGAATTAAACATATTTCCAAAAATACCTTGTAATTGTTCTTGCATTTCATTAATTGATTCATCACCAATTGTTTCACGAATATTTTTTTCTAAATTTTCAAGGTCATCAGTAATTCCATTTAAATCATCCATCATTTTTTTTTGTTCTTCTTCAGTGATAACTTCAGGTTGTTCTGGGTCATCAGGTTGTTCTTCTTGATTTCTAGAATGTAAACTTTGAATATCCTGAAGAGTTGCTTTATTAAGAACAAATTTACCAATAACATTACAATAATTAATATGAGAAAAAACAGTTTTTTTTTCATTATCAGAACATTTTTTCCAAATAGTTTTAATATTAATTTCACTTAAAAATTCTATTTCAGAATCTTCAGCAAAAATAGAAGAATCATTATTTTTTATCTTTTCGGAATAATTTTCTAAATTATTAACCATTTTATTTAAAGTTTCTTCAATTTTATCATCTGAAGTATGTTCTTTTATATATTTTTCAATAATAGAATCTTCATTATCATGAAGTTTTAATTGTTCAAGAAAATTACAATAACTAGTTTTAAACACGTCCATATTTTAATATGTATAATATAATTTAAACTATACAAATAAAAATATCAAGCCATACGCAGAGTTAGTTTGTATTATTAAACTTATTGAGTCTTTTTATGTTTTTTATTATATTTTTCAGCCAACATAAAAAATAATTGGACGTATTTCCAAACTTGGATTTTTGTATTTTTTGAAGCAGTACCCCAAATTGTTTTTAATTTTAATGGTTCTAAAATAGTTCCATCTAAACATTGTCCTAAAAAAAAGTCTTCATCTTTTGTTTTTACTTTATCATAAGCCCACATACAATTATCAACAAATGATTCTATAGCAAAACGCTCATTAGTTGTACAAACAATACGAAGTTGGGTTTGTAAAGGAGTAATGTTCGGATTTTCAGGATAAACTTCTTTCATATCCTTTAGAAATTCCTTACACTTGGTATTGAAAATTTTTGCAATGTTCATATTTAATCTTATAATATTACTATATATATGCTTCAATTTTTTATAACGAATTAATATTATTTTTACTATAAAATTTAATTGAAATTATATAATTAAGTTCTTGGAGGAGGGTGCTTAAAATCTTGTGCTCTCATTTGTTTCATTTCTTCCATTTTTCTCATTAAATCATTACCAGTTATATTTACAGTATTATTTTCTTTCTGTTTGATTGTATTAATCGAAAAATCATTATAATCTATACTACTAAAATTAGAGGAATTTAAATCTGTATTTTTACTAAATCCATCATCACCTTCTAAAGAAACAAATGTATCAGAAAAACTACTAGCAACACCACTATTAACAGCCATTACATTAATTGATTCACCTTTAACAATATTTGTTAAAAAATCAAAAGCAGCTTCTCCAATATATGGTGTAGAACTATCTATAATAGTAGGGACACTTTTTAATATTGATGGTAAATTATTACGATTATTATCAATACAATGAAGTTGAATTTTATTTTCTTTAATATTAAATCTATTAATTTCTTCAAGTAATTCTTTTGAATATTTACAATGATTACTATAATAACATGTAGCAGCTTTTGTTCTTATATTATGAGTTTGTGGTGTTATTTTTGGAGTAGATCTATCAGAATATTCAGAATTTAAATTTGGATTTCGATTTGGTTCAGGAAATGATGTCTTTGGTTGTTGATATATATTGTTTTCAGTTGGGAAGTAATTTTCATTAGTTAATTTTTTTCTTCGTCTTCGTTTCCTTTTATTTTTGAATTTGGGATTCGGAAATTGCATATCTTATATAAAATTGTTATAGTTAAATAATTAAATAATACAACGAGTGTAATAAATATTTAATAAAATTGAAAATAGTTTTATATTAATAATTGATTTAATATTATAAATATGAATAAACATTTCACAAATATTGAAATTAATGAAGATTCTCAACTTATTATGGATATTTATGGTTTAGATACTAGTATAGTTAATTCTTTTCGTAGAATTGTATTATCTGATGTTTTATGTAATGCCTTCGATAATGTAGAAATTGAGAAAAATACTTCAATAATAAATAATGAAATTTTAAGTCATCGGTTTGGATTAATACCATTAACAATTGATGAACTAGATAATGTCTGTGTTGAATTAAATGTAAAAAATACAGGATATGATAAGATTAATATAACTAGTTCAGATTTAAAGGTAATAAGTGGTGAATTAAAAATCATTCCTAATATTTTGCTAGTTGAATTAAAAAGAGGTGAAGAAATAAAAGCAAAATTATATACATCAAAAAAAAGTGGAAAAATCCATGCAAAATATCAACCAACTTCTGTTTGTTGTTTTAAAATTCAAGAAGATGTAAGTATTCATAATGATATATGGAAAAAGTTAAGTACCAGACAAAAAAATAAATTACGAAAAATATGTATAAAAGAATTACCTTTAACAGATACTCATTATTTAGAGAAAAATAGTGTAGGTACTTATGGATTTAAAGAACATTTCCAAAATACACCAGAAATAATTAGAGAATATATTGAAAATTATTTAGTAAAATGTAAAATTCCAGAAACAGATGTTAAAAATAAATCTGTTATTTTTCAACAACAATATTGTAATAAAAATCTAGTTTATAAATTTAGAATGGAACCACATTTAGTAAATCCTTATAAAATTTTTTCAGCGATTTTAGAAAAATTACATGAAAAAATAAGTGATTTACAAAATAAAGATATTGAAATTATTGATACAGATAATGAAACTGGTGTTTGTTTTGAAATTAAAAATGAGAGTCATACAATTGGTAATATCTTATCAACAGAATTACAACAAGATAGTCGTGTAAAATATAGTTATTATAAAATGAAACATCCATTCATTAGAAGTATAATGTTATATATAA
>Ga0207987_1000126_pt1 | contig 23674 bp, 17 predicted proteins | sample ETNtaG_19_FD_185768 | JGI IMG/M metagenome (GOLD analysis project Ga0207987, IMG submission 185768) | Marine microbial and viral communities from oxygen minimum zone, Eastern Pacific Ocean - ETNP201302PF86A (SPAdes) (version 2) | ecosystem: Environmental > Aquatic > Marine > Oceanic ...
CTTCTGTTGATTTTAAATTAATAGAAGAACCAGTTGCAGTAATATCAATATCCTCACCAGCAGTTCCAACAGCATCAATATCAATACCACCAGCGGTTGCTTTAATTTTCATAGCATCAGCAAAATTTCCATGAGATTCTAAATTAAAATATGTTTGGGCATCAATATCAATACCACCATTTATAGATTTAAGAATTAATGCTTCATCAACTGGTTTTACAGAAGAAAGTGTTAAAGTACCATCATTTGTTTGAATAGAAATTGCTTCTTGTGTTAGAAATGCGATAGAAGAAGATTCAACAGATACATTTGCTGTTAAATTACCAATATTAATATTTTTTGCTCCAGTTGTACCAATATTTACAGGAACTGTATTAAATTGAGTTGCGATATTAATAGCACCAGTATTAGCATTAATATCAATTGTTTTTTCAGTTTGTATATCTAAACCACCACCAATAGCATTTATTACAATAGAATCATCAACTGCTTCATTAGATGTTAAATTAATAGATGTTGTAGAAGTAATATCAATATCATCATCAGCAGTATCACCTGAAGAAGTAATATCAATACCACCATTTGTTGCGTTTATTGTAATCGCATCAGGTATATCTTCAGTAGATGTTAAATTAATAGAAGAACCAGTTGCTGTAATATCAATATCTTGTCCAGCAATTCCAATCGCATCAATATCAATACCACCAGTAGATGCTTTAAGAGTTATAGCATCATTCACATTCTCATTAGATAAGAGATTTATTGATGTAGTAGATGTAATATCAATATCATCTCCACCACTAGAACCTAAAGAAGTAATATCAATACCACCATTTGTTGCTGTCATTGTAATCGCATCTGTTGTATCTTCTGTAGATGTAATATTAATAGAAGAACCAGTTGCAGTAATATCAATATCTTCACCAGCAGTTCCAACAGCATCAATATCAATACCACCAGCAGTTGTTTTTATTGTTATTGCGTCAGTTGCATTTTCATTTGCCTCCAAATTTATAGATCTGGTTGCTTTAATATCAATATCATCACCTGCGTCGTTTCCAGTAGAAGTAATATCAATACCACCAGCGGTTGCTTTCATAGTAATAGCATCAGGAACATTTTCATTTGCTGTTAAATTGATTGAAGTTGTAGCAATAATATCAATATCATCACCAGCAGTATTTCCAGAAGAAGTAATATCAATACCACCATTTGTTGCGTTAATAGTAATTGCGTCAGCAATATCTTCTGTAGATGTCAAATTAATAGAAGAACCAGTTGCTGTAATATCAATATCTTCACCAGCAGTTCCTACAGCATCAATATCAATACCACCAGCGGTTGCTTTCATAGTAATAGCATCCGGAACATTTTCATTTGCTTCAATATTAATAGATGTAGTTGCTTTAATATCAATATCATCCCCAGCAGTATTTCCAGAAGAAGTAATATCAATACCACCATTTGTTGCTGTCATTGTGATTGCGTCTGGAATATCTTCAGTAGAAGTAATATTAATAGAAGAACCAGTTGCTGTAATATCAATATCTTCACCAGCAGTTCCAACAGCATCAATATCAATACCACCAGCGGTTGCTTTTATAGTAATAGCATCAGGAACATTTTCATTTGCTTCAATATTAATAGATGTAGTTGCTTTAATATCAATATCATCACCAGCAGTTGTGCCAGAAGAAATTATATCAATACCACCAGCACTAGCTTTAATACTGATTGCGTCTAAAACATCTTCATTAGATAAAAGTTTAATAGAACGTGTTGCTGTAATATTAATATCATCATTTTCATCATCACCTAATCCAGTTATATCAATACCACCATTTATAGCAGTCATTGTTATTGCATCATTTACATTTTCAGTAGAAGTAAAATTAATAGAAGAACCAGTAGCAGTAATATCAATATCCTCACCAGCAGTTCCAACAGCATCAATATCAATACCACCAGCAGAAGATTTAATTGTAATTGCGTCAGGAACATTTTCATTAGATAATAAATTAATAGATTTGGCAGATGTAATATCAATATCATTTCCAATAGAATCTATATCAATACCACCGAATGTAGCATTAATAGTAATAGCATCAGAAACACTTTCTGTAGATTTTAAATTAATAGATGAAGATGCTTCAATATCAATATCTTCACCTGCGGATCCACTAGATATTATATCAATACCACCAGCGGTTGTTTTTATTGTAACTGCATCAGCTGTATTTTCTGTAGATTTAATATTAACAGCTGTTGCGGATTCAATATCAATATCATCATTAGTAGTAGTACCAAAAGATTTAATATCAATTCCACCATTTTGTGCTTCAAAAGTAATAGAATTAGCTTCAAATTGTGTTGCTGTTAAACTAATAACTTGTGTTTCAAAATTTAAAGTTTCAGAAAACCATGTAACATAAGATTGTGTTCCACCAACAATAATACTTCTTTGTCCGGTTGTTCCAATATTGATGTTAGAACTACTTGTATCAGTACCAATATTAATTGTTCCATTTGTTGAATTAATATCAATGTCATCATATGTTGTTAAATCTAGACCACCTGTAGTAGATTGAAGTGTAATTGCATCTTTAACTCCTTCAGTTGAAATAAGATTAATAGATGACCCAGTAGCAGTAATATCAATATCTTCACCAGCAGTTCCAACAGCATCAATATCAATACCACCAGCGGATGATTTAAGCGTAATAGCATCAGCAACATTTTCATGAGCAGTTAAATTAATAGAAGTTGTAGAAATAATATCAATATCATCACCAGCAGTATCTCCCGAGGAAGTCATATTAATACCACCATTTAATGCTGTTAATGTAATTGCGTCCGAAATATCTTCAGTAGATATTAAATTAATAGATGAACCAGTTGCTGTAATATCAATATCCTCACCAGCAGTTCCGACAGAATCAATATCAATACCACCAGCAGTTGCTTTAATAGTAATAGCATCAGCAGTATTTTCAGTAGATGTTAAATTAATAGATGAATTAGTTGCAGTAATATTAATATCATCACCAGGTGTTCCACTAACATTTCCTGTTTTTATATCTATACCACCTTTAGGTGCTATTAAAACTACAGCACCAGTTCCTTCTTTACTTGAAGCAAATCTAGCAATTCCCCCATCAGAAGCGACAGTAATATCATTTTGAACTATTAAATTCATAGATTGTGATTCTAATGCGACACTAGAGGAATAACTACCAAGTGTAATAACTCTTACACCAGAAACACCAATATTAATATTACAATTTGAATTATCACAACCAATATTAATAAGACCATCACTTGTATCAAGATCAATATTTTTCTTAGTTTGAATATCTAAACCACCATTTGTTGCTTTTAATACAATAGCATCTTCAATATCTTCAGTAGATGTTAAATTAATAGATGAACCATTCGCAGTAATATCAATATCTTCACCCGCGGTTCCAGTTGCAGTAAAATCCATACCACCAGCAGTTGTTGTTAGTGTAATTGCGTCAGGTACATTTTCAGTAGAAGTGAGATTAATAGAACAGCCATTAGAAGTAATATCAATATCTTGTCCAACATCAGAACCATTAGCAGTAATATCGATACCACCACTAGTTGTTGTAAGTGTAATAGCATCAGCAACATCTTCATCAGCACTAATATTAACAGAATTATAAGCCCTAATATCAATATCATCATTGTCAGTAGCACTAGTAGAAACTATATCAATACCACCATGAGTGGCTGTTAAAACAATCGCATCTGGCGTATTTTCATTAGCTGTAAGATTAATTGAAGTAGCAGATATTACATCGATGTCATCATTAGCAATATTTCCAGAAGACACTATATCGATTCCTCCATTATTCGCTCTTACAATAATAGCATTAGGAATATCTTCATTTGCGATAAGATTAATTGAAGTAGTTGATGTAATATCAATATCATCACCTAAATTAGTTCCGGTAGATAGAATATTAATACCACCATTTGTAGCAGTAATATCAATCGCATTACTCACATTTTCTTTAGCGGTAATATTAATTGAGGCTTCTGCTATAATATTAATATCATCGGCGGCAGTAGTTCCTAACGCTTTAATATCAATACCACGAGCACTTTGTAAAAGAAAATCTCTATTATTTTTTTCTTGTTTAATTCCAAAACAATAAATTTCATTAAGTTCCATATCACCATATATATTATTACCATCACTATCAGTATTTAATCCAACAATATGTCCAGTTATATTATTAACTTCAGGTGTATAAATTAAACGATTATCATATTCCCTATATCCAAGAAATCCATCTTTTTCAACAGAACTTTCCTTATGTTTAAAATTAATTCCTCTATCCATTCCATCATTTTCTACACCAGTTACACCACCGATAACGAAAATAGGGTCTGATAATGCGAATGTTTGTGTATCAAATATCTTCATAGTTGTATTATCCATTCTTAAATCAATATTTTGGAAAATCCATCTATCACTAGCAGCATCAAAATGAACCTTTTTATCAACAGTTGTTCCTGTCCAAGTCCATGTTAAACCAGTAGAATCAAATGTACGAACACCAATCGCATCTGCTGGATTAGAAACCACGTCAGAACCAGCTGGTTTTTGTCCTATTTTATAACTAACACCTTGTGTTTCCCATATATCTTCAGTAGATCTCCATTTAATAAAACTTCTAGCATCAGCACCATACCATAAACAATTATTTCCAACATCTAAAGTGAAACCAGACATTTTGGTGACATTTAACAAATATGTATCAACTTGATTACCAAGAAATAATTTATTTTTAATCTTTTTAATTGTTCCCGTTTCAGTGACATCAATATTTTTAAACTTACCTGTTGAAACGACCGCTGTATCTCCTGAACCACTTCCTTTACTTCCAGAACTAGGTCCACCTCCCATAAGTGGCGGTGGTTCGCAATAAATAATACATTTATCGTCAGCCATGTTAAATATACATTATAATTATATTAAATTTTTACAAAATTCAATATAATAATAATAATTGGGACTGGAAAGTAAATAATTTTATAATTAAATCGAATAAATTATTCGATATAAGTTTGTTTAAAATCATCTATTATCATAATAGGAATATTATTCTTTTTAGCTTTTTTTACCTTACTACTATTAGAATTAATATCACCAACAATAACTACAGTTACTAATTTAGTAACAGAATTCGAAATTTTACCTCCATTATCAGTGATATATGTTTCAAGTTCTTTATCTCTAACACCAGTAAAAACAACATTTATATTTGTTAAATTTCCTTCATTTGATTCTTCTCGTTTTCTTTTGTTATTATGTAGTTTAATCTTAATTTTAGGATGTTCTTTAATAAAATGTTTAAAGGTTGGTAAATTAATAACAAATTTATTTGCGGTATTTGGAGCAAATCCATTAATACCAACAATTAAATTAACTAATACATCATTATCTTCTTCAAGAGTAAGAATATCAGGAAATTCAGCAAGAATCATATTAAATTTTTTTTCACCTAAACCAACTCCAAAAGCATTACTAGCATCCATAACTCTACCTAATGGAACATTAATGATTGAATTTTGAATACTATTATATAATTTAGTTGCTTGTTTATTTTTAATCCCATCAAATTGAAGTAAAACATCTACAGTAGCATTTAAAAAATCATTTATATTTTCAAATCCATTTTCAACCATTCGTTTAATTAATCCTTTACCTAAAAATTTAGTTTCCATTTTTTTAAAAAAGTGAATTATTCTTCTAATTAAAACATCATTATTTTGATTAATATCATCAAGTAAAATTTCTACTTTAGTCTTATTCCAATGATAATTTACATTTGGAAATTTAGGTTCTGTAGCAGGTTTAATTGTTTCAAGAATTTTAGGAATAACTCCTCCACCTAATGTTAATTTAATTAAAGCACCTGGACCAAGCATATAATCTTTAACAAATTTAGCATTATGTCCTGTAAGATAATTAATTGTAATACCCCCAATAATAACTGGTTCAATTAAAACTCTTGGAGTTAATTTACCATGTTTAGAAGCATTCCATTCAATATCAAGAATTTTAGATTCAACAATTTGATCTGATAAAATCATTTTAAAAGCAAAACCATATTTTGGATTACCACTAGTAATTCTTGGTTGTTTTTTATCTTGTTCAATGATAATCCCATCAATTTCATATGGTGATTCTGTTCTACGTTTCATTAATATTTCACTTAATTTATCATTTGATATTGTATCAAAATTTTTATTAAAAACAGATGTAAATCCAAAATTTTTAACAAATTTTAGACCATCACTTTTTTTTAATCTTGGTTCAAGTAAATCAAATACAACGAAATCGGTATCTCGAAGAATATCAATATTAATACTTTTTTTAGAATTAACTACACCATTTGTTAATGAACGGGAATTTTTCATATCATATTTAGAAAATTTTTCTTTAGACATAATTATTTCTCCTCTTAAACAAATTTCTTTTTTAGGTAATTTTTTCTTTATTTCAGGAAATAAATATGGAATTAAATGTGAAATATCTCTTCCTACTTTTCCATTACCTCTTGTATATAATCTAGTTTTCCATCCTTTTTTATCTTTAAAATAATGAAACATTCCAGATGTTCCGTCCAATTTATCGCTAATATTAAATGGTCCATCATACTTTTTAAGATAATTTGTTAAAGCAGATGTATCTGGTTTAATTTTATCCATACTTCCCATCCAAAAAGGCAAATCAACTTTATCACTTGATGATACAGGAGCACCAACTTGTTTAAGTATATCATTAGTAGGATCCCGTTTCATAAGAAGTTCTTTTAATATATCATAAATTTCATCACTAAATATTTCAGTTGAATTATGATATTTATCATCTGCGTATTCAATTACTTTTGCTAATTTTTCAATAGAAAGTTGATTACCATATGTATATGGGTCTTTAATCAAGTTTAAAACAGTCTTTTTCATATCTGTATTATCATTCATTACGATATTATAGTTAATATATAATATAATAATCAATTTTATTTTACAAACTTAAGCCGAAACACCTCCACAATCACCAAATAATTTACCTAAACATTCTTCTCCAAATTCGCCATTTTTGATACAATTATCTCTTGCTACTCCAGCAATTCTGCCTTTAGTACATTTTTCTTTATTACATACTTCTGCGAGATGTTTAAGATTTGCTTTATCAAAACATTTAGCTTTACAATATTTTTGATGATTTTTTTCAGCCAATTTTAGGAAAATTTTTTTAGTTCTTTCATCTTTAATACAACCTTGTGTACAAAATATATCACGATCCCACGATTCTTTTTGTTCTTGTTGTGCTTTTTCTTCTAATTCTTTTAATGCTGCATCAGCATCAGAATATTGTTCTATTTTTTTATCAAAAACTAAATAACAGAAAAAAAGACAAATAACAAGTCCTAATACTAATTCTTGATTTTCAATTATAAATTTCTTTATATACTCAATATATTCAATCATTATAATATAAATTATGTTAAGATATTTCTTTCATTTTCATAATATAATTTATGAATATTTAAAGGAAGTTCTTTTGGTCTTCCAATACGTAGAGCTCTTCCAATAACTTGTTTTTCAAGATCTTCTCGTAATTTATGATATAATATAACATCAGTAGCAGTAGGTAAATCAATTCCAGCACCATTATGCTGAGAATTTAATAAAATTACATCAACTTTACCTTTTTCAAAATCACGTAAAGTTTTAGAAACGGTATTAGCATTACCTTTTAATCTTTTACATCTTTTCTTTACTTGTCTATCAGATTCTAGTAATCGTTCAAATGAAGCAAATGATTCATAATGATTAGAGAAAATTATAAATTTACCATTAGGATTATTTCTAATAATTTTTAGAATTGTTTCATCCTTTCCCATTGGTTGTTCAATTTCTTCTTTTTCTTTTTCTTCTTCTTTAGTTTCTTCTTTAATCATAATTTTAGTCATTCGTCGTAAATCAATTGGTGTTTTACATAAAGGACAAGGAGCATTCCCTCTGTGATAAGATCTATTTCTCACTTGTATCCATTGTAATACACAATTACTACAAAAAACGTGTGTACAAGATAAACATACAGGATCTGTATATTCACAACAACAGATTCCACATTCTTTATCATCAAGATTAGTAACTCTTTCAGAAATACTTACTAATTGAGATTTTAATCTTTTAATATTAGCATCAATATTTTTTAATCTTTCTGTTTTTTCTCTCTCATTCATAAATGAGTTATTAGCATAATATTGTCGTTGATATGCTTCTCTATCTAATTTACGTCTAATATTAGTAGTTAATACATCAATGATTTCTTCACCAGTTCCGCTACGACCTCCAAGTTCTCTAATAGCACCAGAAAAATTATTTGCGTTAATCATTTCTAAAACTGAACCTGAAATAAAATTAGAGATTCTAGAAATATAAGATATTGGTGCAATACAATTATAAATTTTTTCAGTTTTATTAACATCTCTAAATAATTCAGTATAATATTCATCATTTCTTTCGATTACGAATTTTTCCATAAGAGAAATTGCATAATTTTTAAAAATATTTTTAATAAGACCATTATTTCTTGGAACTCTCAAAGATTCCCAAGTTGCTGTTATAAACCAAGCAAATCTATATCTTACAGATCTCATATCAGGACATCTAATACTATCGGCTTCATCAATAATAACTCTATGCCAATATATTTTTTCACTGACCATACAATAATCATCACAAAATTTACAATAAAAAGATGATGAAACTAGAAGAACTTGTGTATTATCTTTTTCAAGTAAATCATATAATCGTTTAGCATTTTCTGGTATATCATCATCAATTATAGGATTAAGTAATTCATACATTTCTTTTCGTGTTTCAATAAATTTAGCTCTTAAAGTTGTTTGTTTTTGAATAGTTTGTTTCCATTGTCTAAAAACACCACCTTGTGGTACAACAATCAAATTACAATTAAGATATCTAATTCTTGCTTCATGTTTAATTGTTAAACTACTATCTGAATAAACATATTTTTTATATTTTTTTGTATAATATTCATTTAATTGGTCACGAGAAAACACATTTTTCATTTCATATTCATCTGTTTCTGTGTTATAAACTTCTTTTTGTTTATCATAACTGATTTTATCTCTAGCAATTAATGCTAAAGTAATTAATGTTTTTCCACTACCAGGATCATTTCCTAAAATACTAAAATTTGTATTTATTGTATATCGACCATTATTTCGCATAGGTAAATTATATGCATTATTTACCGTATCATGATTATAAACAATTTTTCTTTTATTTTCACGTTCTTCCATATCTTGTATGGATAAAAGTTGATGATTAAATAATTTTACAGAAATTTGTTCGCAAGTCATAATTATGTATTTAAATTTTAAAAATATAATAGTTAGTTAAATAAAACATAAAAAATTCTATTTTATTTTCATTTAATCCTTAATATTTCGTTTATCTATTAATATTAATCTACATTCAATTAAATGAAAAACAAAATTGAAAATGGAATTATTTTAAATTAAAGATAAAAAACATAATTAATTTAAAACAATAATATCAAAAATGACAACTGAACAAACTACTGAACAAACTACTGAACAAACCACTGAACAAACCGCCACTGAAACTTTCACTGGGCGTGTCAAATGGTTTAATAATCCTCGTGGATATGGATTTTTAACTTATAGAGATAGTGATGGAACTGATAGAGATGTATTCGTCCATTATTCTGCTATTAATTGTCAAAGTGAGAATAGTTTTAAAACTCTTACTCAAGGTGAATATATTAGTTTTACTCTTGCTGATTCTAATAAAGCAGGAAAACTTCAAGCTGCGAATGTTACTGGTGTAAATGGAGGACCACTCTTATCCGAACAACGTTCTCAAAACCGTCAAAATGATGGTCGCCGTCAAAATGATGGTCGCCGTCAAGGTGGTCGTGGAGGATATCGTGGAGGACGTGATAGACGTGATGGACGTGATGGACGTGATATGCGTGATGGTCGTGATATGCGTGATGGTCGTGATATGCGAGGTTCTCGTCAAGAACATTCTGGACAAGGACAATCTGAACAACCAACCCAAGAGTAAATTAATCCATATCTCTACTGAGTAATTTTTTTGCTCTATTTAATTTAGTTCTAAATTTATCTAATTTAGCCCTTTGCTCACCAATTTCTCCAGGTTCTTCTAAAATAGTTGCAATAAATATTTCATCTTTTGAAGTAATTTCAAATAAATTAGTATAAATTTTTTTCTCTATATTAGATACTAAATGATACATTGTCATTTTCGGTATTTGATCACAGAATGTAAATTTAACTGTATTGAAATACTGATTAATCAAACTTCTAATGATATTAATATCATTAGGATTTTTATATTCTTTAAACATTTTCTTTAAATTTTCTAAGAAAACTTTATTTTCTGTCCAAATGTAGTTTTCTTCGATATTAATTAAATTAAGAACATTATTTTTTAATGTTTCTTGTTGTCTATTTACCATAGTTTCAATTTTACCTTCTAAAATTTCCACTAATTTGGGAAATCTACTGAATTCTTTATCAGCCAATATCTTAGATGTTAATTCAATTAATAAAAATGATACATCTGTAATTAATCTAAAACATGGTTCTTTTAGTAATTGAATATATTTATATTCTCTAATACCTTTTTCTAAAATTTCTATAGAAAAAATACTAAAATCCATATGATTACCACTACAATTTTTTACTAATTTATGTAATTCGTCATCTGTATTACGTTTTTCTAAATTTTCATTTAATTCTTTTCTAAATTGAATAAATCGATCCTTTACCCTTAAACCATAATTTAATCCACATTTCTCTTCAAGTGCTTTAACATAATTCATACAAAAATTTGAAATAATATTGCTGATTAGAGACACTTTACCTTTAGTATCAGATGGAATTGGGGAACCTAATTTAATTAATTCTTTTTCAACATCATATTTCTTTTTATTTATTTCATCTACTATTCCTGGAAGATTTTTCTTTATATGTTCTGATAAAATATTACTTAAGGATATTCCTAAATTCTTTACACCAAGTCTATGTTTTTCATCTATATATTTATAAATTTGATGTTTACCAAAATATTCTTGTTCTTTTACTAAACCTTCTATTGGTGTTAAAGAGGCTGTTTCTGTTTTATTTCTATTACGAATAGCATAATAACCATATTTTAATTTTAATTCATTCGAAATATCACCTCTTAAATATGAAGATATATCTGTATCCGTATTCATTAAATCAACTTTAGTTAAAATGCCACAAGTTCTACTACCTGTACTATCATACATTTTAACTAATTCTAATCCCATATCTGCTTCTAAATCTGTTCTTGCTTGCATTACTGTTAAAATTATTGATTTTGGATCTCTTACATAATTTGCAATCATTTCTCTTATTTGATTAGGCATATCTTTTGATTGACCTTTATCTGATAAACCAATCATTGTAATACCTGGTAAGTCTACTAAACATAAATCTGAAACATTTGGAGAATAAATTTTTAAATGTATTGGTTTATAAGATATACCTTTTTGATTTCCTGCTAATTTATTTGTCAATTCTTCTATTTCATTATGAATTTGACTTTGTTGATCACGATTAATTTTATCACTCTCCATATCAAAAGATTTCGATACAGTCCAACGACCATTTATGTAATCTCCAAATTCTGCTTTACAAAGCGATATACTATAATTTAAATGAACCATTAATGGAGTTCGGGTTACCATATTACTACCAGTTGGTAAAATATCATAACCGATTAAGGCATTTAATAAACTCGATTTACCTGATGATTGAGAGCCAACTACAACAATATTTGGAACACTAATAGTAAATTTATCAGTATTCTTTTCTGTAAAAATAGTTGATAATTGATTACCTAGTTTTAAAACTTTTTGGTTACCAATATTTTGTAAAAATGGATTTTCTTCATTATTCAACCAATTCCAACCTTTGACAGTTGTTGCGATTTGATTTAATACAGTTGTCATTTGAGGAAGTATGTTTGTGAATATAATATAATTAGATTTAATTTTATTACAATATAACCTAATAAAATTAAATCTTTATTCGTTTCAATAATAGCGTTTAGAATATTGATATTTTTTAAAATATAGTTTATATAAAACATGAAAATGTTAAACAAATTTCTATCAAAGCCTATATTTAGACACGCAATTACTATCGCTATCGCAGGAGCTGTATGTTATTTTGCTTATAGAGAATATTCTAAAATGATACAACGATTAGAAATTATAGCAAATGAATTATACAAGGCTAAACAAGAAATAATTTCTTTAAAAAGACAACAAAATTCTAAAAAACAAACCAAAAATATCCGTAATCCATATAAAACAAAAGTAACAAAAAAAAAACAATTATTATCTAAAAAAAATATACCTACCCCACCTAAAGTTAATCCAATTAAAGTAAATAAACAAAGTTCTATGGAAAGAATTTCTAAACATTTACCTACTAAATCACAACAGTTACAAACTATTATTGAAAATGCACATCAAGAATTTACTCTAACTGAAGATGCTAAAATAATTGATGTTAATACTATAGATGATAATGAAGAAAAAGAAGTTATTACATATGATTCCGATTCTGATTTAATTACTGATTCTGAAACCGATTTAATTGATTCTGATATAGATGATGATTTATTAAGTGCTAATTCTGATATTATTGATTCTATCGGAAATGAACTTCAAGAAGAATTAAATGCTGAAATTGGTGACCTTGACCTTGAAGCAGAATTAAACACTGAAATCGGGCAATATACTACTATTGAAAATAATGAACAACAATCCCTTAAAGAAGAAATTGAAAAATTAGCAGAAGTTGTACAAAATGAAATCATCGATCAAGATATTACTATAAAACAAGAAATACCAAACATTATTATTAGTGATGAATCTGAACCACAATCCGCAAATGATGAACAACCTGTTAAAAATGAACAAACTGTTAAAGTATTTGGTATTGATACCAATACCATCAAAGAACAAAAACAAACTCCTAAAAAAAGAAAAGGAAGAAAAGGATTAGTTACATCTTGGACAGCATTTATGAAAGATGAAGAAATTGAAAAAGAAATACTTATTGATTTTCCTAATGCCGATTTTGGACAAGTATCTAAAATTAAAGGACAAATCTGGAGAACATATACTAATGAACAAAAAAATGTATATAAACAAAAAGCTAAAGAATTAACTAAATTAAATAGACAACAACTATCATAAAATTTATTTTCCTTATATATTATAACGATTAACTATGATACCTAGTAATCAACCTAGTTCTCGTTTTGATGATCAAGTTTCATTTTCTGATAATTTTGAAATAATTGATGAAGATATCAAAAATGAAATAAACGAAAATGAACCTGATACTATAAATGTGTTTGATTCTTTAATGAAAAAATTTAATATTTGTCATGATAAAATATTTGCTAATTTTAAAATTACCAATAAAGTTAAAAAATTTGAAAAAAACTCAAATCTATTTAATCATAAAAATAATACTGATTTTAAAAATATATATTATCCCGATGATGAAGCACCTGATCAAGACCAAACACTTATACCTATTGATGATACAACCAAAGATAATATGTCTAATATTGAAAATATTCCTGAAGCATATAAATACTCTTATAAAAATATGTCACCATCTGAATATAATCATATTAAAAATATCGAACAAAAACTAAATATTAATTTTATTCACATTGAAACATCTATTAACAAAATAAAAGAACGGATAACTCGTAAATGGGATATATTGTTAAAACTTGAAAAAAAAATTAAAAAAGATTGTGGATTATATGATAAAAATTTTAAAATGATCCAAGATATGAAAAATACTATAGGCGAAAATTATACTACTTTAAATGAAAGTTTAAGTAAATATATTGATGACCTAATTGAAAAAAATAACATGATTGAAGATATTAAAAAATATAAATTATTAATTATGGAATGTAATTTCTTAAAAAATTGCGTATCAAAATATCATAGTGTTCAAGTTATGAAAAAAAATTCACCAATATGTAAAATATGTTTTACAAACATATCTAATCTAGCAATAATTCCATGTGGTCATTTAATATGTAATAAATGCCTTATATTACATAAAGCACAATCTGCTTCTTCTTCGTTATCATTTTCTACCGCAACTACTCAAGTTGATATTCCTACTAGTTATTCTATTACTCTATTTAATACTGATGGAACTGGTTCAACATTTAATTTAAATGGTCCTTCTAATTCTAATACTTCTAATAATTCTACTCAATCTCAAAATAATAACTCTCAATTATCATCTACTAGTTTATTTTCATTTAATCCTCTTACTACTACTAATCAAAATACTACCAACTCCACTTCTACTTCTACTTCTACTTCTACTAATACCCCTTCTACTAATACAACTACCCCTTCTAATTCTGTTACTCCTGATATATCATCTACTAGAACAAGTATTGGAACAAATATTGGAACAAATACACTTCCTTATAGAAGAACTAATATTTTTGGTGATGATGCTGATAGTAGAAGAGTTCAAAGAAGAACTGAAAATAATAGACGAGCACGTAGAAGAATTGACCCATTAGATAGAAGAATACAGCAAAGAAGAGTAGCACCATCTCTTAGAAAAACAAAATGTCCATTTTGTAGAAATGAATTTAATAATACCTGTAAATTATTTTTTTAGATATACCAAATATAGATAAAAAAATTGAAATAATATATTAAATAATATAATGAATTGCTGTGTATGTTACACTAAAAAATATACAACTAAAACAAGTTGTAAACATATAATTTGTATTCAATGTTTGATGAATCTTAAAAAATTTGTTTGTCCGATGTGTAGAAAAGACCTATTTAAGGAATTACCTCCAAATTTACAATCTTATTTAAAGTCAAAAAATTGTCAAAGAATTACAAATAAACCACTATATATGAGAATAGAAGACCCTGAAGAATTTCCACCACTACCAACAACATTTAGAAGATAATTAATTTTTATTTAGATTATTTAAATATATTTGTAACTATTATATATATCCAAATGAATATTTTAAATAAACTGATTAATCCTATCAGAAATTTTAAATTAAATTTATCTGCTCATGCTAAAATTTATTTAGCTATTCTTGTTCTTTATATTGTTACCAGTATTTTATGTGCTATGGAAAATCAGAATTACCATATGCGTTATGCGTTTTCAAACAACAAAGCTTGGATACAGCCTGTGTTTGAAACTTACCAAGGAAATTATGGACCTAGTTCCCGCCAATCATTTCCAGTTGAATTTGTCTTTCCCGGCCACTTAATGTTTTTTGCGTTCCTTATTATTGTCCCAACATTATTTATTGACTTTATATATAAAATCGGGGGTAAAATATTCGCTTCAGTATTAGTTTTAGCATCTCTCGTATTTGTCGTCGCAATCATTATTCGCCAGGGTATGAGATATAAAGAGGTTCTTTCATCTTCCCATAGAACAAAAGGTGGTTATAATAATGCCTTCCTAGAGGAATCGCGTAAAAACGACTAATAGATTTCCTTATTATGTATAACATAAATTCTAAATAATTAATTTAATTTTTATTCTATTAAATTATTAAAATAAAAATTAATTTAACTATATTTATTCAATTTCAATCTTCTTCTTCTTTTACATTTTCTGCCCATTTATTTGTTTTATTAATAGGTTCTGCTGGTTTTCTATCCTCTTTTGTTAAAGCACTTTTTACTTTTACTAATCTTTGTTCATTTTTATGATCATATTGTTGATATTTTACTTTATTCCAATCATTTCCATAACATCTGATAAAATATGGTATTGGACTATTTGGTCCTTTTACTGTATAATTTCCGAATTTATAATCCTTTAATGGATATAATTGTTTTTTCTTTTGATCAAGATAACATTTTTTCCACCAATTGTTCTTCTCTTCTATAGTTAAAAGAGTTCTATCTTGATTATCAAATTTATAGACAAATACATCTAAAAATGGATATTTCCATTTATATCTATTTATTGTTTCACCATGATTATAAAATATCTTATACCCTAAAGCATAAGGAACTATATTATATCCTCTATTTTTCAAATCCTTTTTAAATTTTGTTGTCAATAATTTATAAACATTTTCTTCCATTACTCCTATATCTAAATCATCATCCCATGGAATAATACCACCATGTCTAATAGCACCTAACATCGAACCACCATCAACCCAATATTCTATATCGTGCTTTTCCATAATTCTTGTTATATCATACATCATTTGGTATAATTTAATTACTACACCTTTTCTTGTTGTTACCACTTTAAAATTATCCCTATCAATTGAGGCAAATTTAATACAAGGTACAAAATAATGTATAACTAATATAACACAAATCAATAATATTATATTGTTTAAGTCCATGATATATAATATAAATAATATTTAAAATTAAAAATTAAAGAAATAAAATTAAAATCGACAATGATACTACATATATATAAAGAATTTACTAAATTATATAAACCTAAAATGGATAAATATAATAAAATAGTACAATTTAAATATTATTCTCGTTCGGAACATAAACGATTTTTTATACATAATAATTATGATTGGGAAATAGTTACTGTTCTTCAACATAAAACTAGAGAAAATGAATTAATCATTCAAAATCGTTATATTGAAATTTTTGATGAAAATAATTTAAATAATCAAGATCCAGATGGTTATTGTGATATTAATGAATTATATTATGATCAAGAACTTCAGAAACATTCTAATCAATTTCAAATCATTGCACAACTAATTTCTATTCATTCTTTTGAAAAATATATGTCTAATACAAATATGTCGATTGATATTATTAATATTATATCTAATTTTATGTTTAGTGATATGTGTGTTCAATCAAATAGAACTTACACTCATTATTTAGATGTTATCAATATGAAAAATTCACAACAATATATATGGAAATCATTAGCTCCATGTTTCAGAATTCATTTAAATTCTGATCTTTTACATTTAAAAAATATTGATTCTGAAAATAATTAAATTCAAAAAAATTAAGTCCCATTATAATATATAGTAATGAATTACAAACTTGGACTAATTGTAATTATAATAATATGTTTCATTCATTATACTAAAAGAAAAGTTGAAGGTTTTGGAACTCCGATTAAAGTTGATAATATATTAGTCATTAATCTTGATAAAGATACTAAAAGACTGAATCATATTAAAAATCAATGTAAAAATGCAAAGATTAAATTTACAAAATTTAGTGCTATTAATGGACAAGGACTTAATATTAATAAATTAAAAAAAAGTAATTTGATCCATTTAACTAAATATTCTTTTTTTAATCATAATAAACAAGGAAGAAGTTCATTAAAAGGTAGTATTGGATGTGCTTTAACGCATAGACAAATATGGAAAAAAGTTGCTAAATCAAATCAAAATACATTAATTCTTGAAGATGATATTATATTACCAAAACATTTTTGGGATAAATTGAAAAATTATACAAGTCAAATTCCAAATGATTGGGATATTATATTTATAGGTGGTGTTAGAATTTATGGTTCAAATATATCTAAAAATATAATTAAAGCAGAAACTACTCAAAATAACGCATGGAATAATTGCGGATTATATTCATATATTATTAATCCGAAATCTGCAAAAAAATTACTCAATATCGTTAATCCTATTAATAATTACTTAGATATCCAAATGAATCGATATTATAATAAATTAAATGTATATTATGTTATTCCAACTATTGTTAAACATAATTTTAAAATACCATCTACAAGAAATAGCGGAAAAGGTAATGGATACATATATACAAAACAATTTACTGAAGCATCTAAAAAAATAACTATTGTTTAAATTAAAATTGATTGATTATTATCTTATTTACTGAAAAAATGTTTTATAAAGATATTCAGGATATTATTGATGAATATGCATTTAATTTGAATATAACAGATGAATACAAAAAATTAGATGCTAAATATGATCTTATTAAAATATATTCTGATGTTGTTATGAATTATATGCTTACATATACTCGCAAATTAGAATATGAATGGCAAATTCTTGATTACTATGAAGAATGTTATCAAGAATTTATCAAAAAAAAATCAGCAATTGTATTTAAATCTAAATGGATGCAATTACCTGAATATATTTTGAATAGTAAATATTTCAAAAAACAAGATGAATATTTATATATTGAAAATTTATTTAATTGGAAATATGATGATGATAAATCACAATTTTTATATGATTGTGCTTTATCCGCATCTCATTACTGGGATCTTGAAGAAGTTGATTAAATATATATTTAATCAGTCCCTTTTAAATTTTATTATTTATTGTTGAGTATATTTACAAAATATATGACAAAATATATCTAAAAATGGATAATTTTCTACACCATATGGAATAATAATATTTGCGTATTTCTTACAAGGTTCTATATATTTTTCATATCCTAATTTTACAAATTTATGATAACGGTCTAATATAGATTCTAATGTTCTACCACGTTCTATCTGATCTCTATAAATTCTTCTTGTCAAACGAATATCACTATCAGTATCAACATAAATTTTTATATCTAACATATTTCTAATATTTTCATGATGAAATAAAAATATACCTTCAAGAATAATTACTTGAACATCTGATAAATCCATCTCTATATATCGAGAACTTTGATGTGTCTTTAAATCATAACAAGGCATCATAATTTTTTTTTTTCCTGATTTAATATTAATAATTACTCTCTCTAGTTCTTTAAAATTAATCGCATCTGGATGATCAAAATTATAATCTTTTACTGTTTTTAATTGTTCTTCTGTTAAAGATTTATAAAATGAATCTTCACATATTGTTTGACAATTTTTTCCAAAACTTTGCTTAAATTTTTTTGATATCGATGATTTTCCACTACACGAACCTCCTACAATTCCAATTAGAGTTGTTGACATATTTTGATATATTCTTTATTATTATTAATATATATTTTCAATTTTATATACTTTAATATTATATATGATGTCTGATTATCAATGGGGATTAGGTATTGAACACGAGTTTCATTTGTTTCATATTAAAAAAAATAGCAAACCAATTGTTTTTCCTACTCAAGAAATTATATGTAATTTAACTAAACACTTTAAGTATTGTTGTAAAATAAATGCTAATTATCTCTCAAAAGATATTTATAAACATTTATGTTGTGATTATTGTAAAAATTATAAAAAAAATGATGTAAGTGATTGTTGGAATAAACACAATCCTTTACTCATTGACAAAATTAAAATTACTGATTCTGAAAAAAAATTTTTACTTGAATTGCCTGAATTTGAATATAGTGGAAGATATGATTGCCCTCTTATTTCTAGAATTAATTATAATATGGTTGAAGTTCTTACTAATAATTATAAAAATGCAAAAGTTAAAAATATTACAAAAGAGTTATTTAATAGAGAACAAAAATTAATTCAAATTCTTACTAAATATTCTAAACAAAAAATTAATCTTTATGGTAAAATTAAACCATTTTCTTATGGAGCAATTAATATTTGTAAAATACCTAAACTAAATTCTATTCATTATTCTAAATATAAATTTACAAATCAAAAATGTTTAGATTATACTGGAAGTTATCATATTAATATTACTTTACCATGGAAAAAATATACAAGATTAAGTACATTTATTAAACAACATCAAGAATTTGCTAGACAAATTCAATGGATAGAACCATTACTAATTTCTGCTTTTTCATCTACTGATCCTAGAGCAGTTGGTGATTCTAATAAATATACAGAAGGTTCTTATAGAGTTATAGAAACTGGTTGGGGAAATTTCGCAGGTAGTGATATTAGAAAACTTGATTTTCAACTACTAGATAGAAAAGCAACTCATAAAATTGAATGGAGAGAAGAGAAATATAAAAAAAAACTAATTACAATGTGTAATTCTATTATGGGAGGTGACCTTAGAAATATTTCTGAAAAATTTGCTGATAAAACAAAAAATGAAATTATGAAAAAAGGAGAAGGTATTGAAATCAGAATATTTGACCATTTCCCTACTAAATATATTAAAAATTTAATCGAAATTATTATTATTATTGCTGATAATAGTCTTAAACAAAACTATTCACAAAAATCTCCACATGTTTATAAAGATAAAGATTGGATCCAAAATATCCAAAATATTATTAATCAAGGATGGAACGCAAACTTAACAGAAAAATATATTAATAAACTTAAAACAAATCTTGATATTAAATTTGATTGTGAATCAACTAAAACATATGATATTTTTACATGTTTAATTAAAGAACTTTTTGAAAAAAATAAAAATGGTTTATTTCAAACACTTACTAAAACTACTAACAAATTACCATATATTCCTAAAATTAATAGATATTCTTGGGAATTTTCATTCAATAAACAGAAATTAAACACTAAATTACAAACAATATTAAAACAACAAGAATCATTTACTCTTAATCAGTTTAAACACTTATTTTATAAACAATTTGATAAAAATATTTGGAAACATGATGTTGAAGATATATTATATGCTTTACAATCTAATAAAACAATTTCATTAACTGAAAAAAATGGGAAAATTATTTTTATTGAAAAGAATACATAAAATCGAAAATTATTTTAGTTAGTTAAATTAAACATAAAATATATAATGGATAATTTTCTATTAGTTGGTATTTTAAATGATATTAGTCAAACTTATGGTATTGACTTTGAAGAATTAAAACAAAAATATCTTCCTAAATATAAACAAAAAAAAAAGGAACTAAAAATTAAACGAGAAACTATTACTAGTGACCTTGATAATCAACAGATTATCTTTACTGATGGTGGATGTATTAATAATGGAAAAAAAAATGCTAGAGGTGGTGTTGGTGTATATTTTTTTAAATCAAAAACAAAAAATTATTCCGCACCACAAAAACCATATGTTGATACAACAAATGGTAAAAAAGGAAAACCATCTAATCAACGAGGTGAATTAGAAGCTATTGCTTATGCTATTAAAAATAGCACTAGTAATAATATTGTTATTTATACAGATTCTAATTACTCCATTAATTGTATTACTAAATGGATTAAAAATTGGAAAAAAAAAGGTTGGAAAAATTCTAAAGGACAACCTGTCGCACATAGTGATTTAATTCAAGAAATTGATGAATACCGGAATATTAAAACAATACAATTTAAACATATTAATAGTCATCAACCTGAACCAGTTAATACTGGTTCTTGGGAACATACTATCTGGAAAGGTAATAAAATTGCTGATCAACTAGCAACTGAGGGATGTAATATGAATTTTAAACAGGAATGAATTTATTAATTTATTAATTCCAGTCCCTTTATTTTCTATTTAATTAATTACAGACGATTTAAATATTCTTTTTTTATATCACTTTCTATCGTATTTCTACTAAAAAGTTCTTTATATCTATTGAATATTGTTAATACCTCTAAATTGTTCTTTACTGAATTTTCATTCAAAAACTCGTCAAATTTCTTCAAAATTGTTTTATATAAAAGATTATAACGTTTATAAATTATTATTTTATTTTTATTACAAATATAAAAAATTGCTTTTATAATCTCTATTTTTTGTTCACATTTATCAACATTTTCAGATAATTGTATAAGAACTTGACAATATTTGACAAAATGCGTTTTAAAAAAATCTTCTTTTGTTTTCTTTTTATCAATTAAATCAAACACTTTGAACATATTTTGTTTTACTTTAAAAAATATATCATATGACCAAAAATTATCTAAATTTTTTAGTTCTTTCAATAAATCTAATCGATTTAGTTGAAAATAAGAACTTTGCTTATACTCATGTATAAGTGAATTAATATGGAATAATTCTTTATCTTCCGCAGAAGAATTAGAACATTCATGGATACTTTCAAAATAATCATCTACATCAATTTCTTGAATTTCATCTATAATGAAATCAAAAGATGTAAAAATAAGGTCTTTATTGAGTTTTATATTCATAAAAGACTATATTTTATATTTTATATTTTATATTTTATATTTATCGTAGTAATAGATTATTAATTTTTCAATTTTAATTTTTTTTTGTTCTTCTTTTACCACCTTTTAAGTTAAAAGAAAGTTTTGAAGTTTTTTTATTAATCGCATTATAAAGATCCATCTTTTTTTTATATTGTTTTGGATTAAGACCAATACTTTTAGCAATAATATTAAGTTGATTACGTTTAGTAACATCTCCATATTTAGCATACATTAAAAAATGCATTACTTTTGTTAAATCTCCTTTTTTTGACATTGCTTTTGGATTTTTAATTCCCCATCTTTTAGCCATTCTATTTAAAGAATCTCTTTTATATCCACCTAATAAAACTCTAGCAGATACATTTCTCCATCTTAAATTAACTCTTCTTTTTCCACCTCGGTATAGGTCTTGATAAGCTTTATCTTTAGGATTTGTACTTGCCATCATCTGTTGATGAGTTTTTTGTTTTATTTGTTGTTGAACTTGTTGTTGAACTTGTTGAACTTGTTGTTGAACTGGTTGATTTTGTTGTTGAACTGGTTGTTGAACTGGTTGTTGAACTTGTTGTTGAACTTGTTGTTGAATTTGTTGTTGAACTTGTTGAACTTGTTGTTGAACTTGTTCTATTTGTTGCTTTGCTAATGGACTAACTTTAATAGACTCTTGAAGGTCAGTAATTTTCTTACTCTTATTTTCAATTTTTTGCTTAATGTTCTCAGCTGCTTCAAACCTAGAATCTAGTTTTACTTTTTGAGACTGAAATTGACTATAATATTTTTTCATTGCGTCTTGAAGTTTTTTTTTTGAAGCCATTTCACTATCTAATCTATGTTTAATTTTTTTTATTAAGCTATTTAACTTAGCAAGTTCTAATATATTTTCATTATTTTTTTTGTCACTGGTCGCAACTGCTTCTTTTAATTCGGTTTCTTTATCCCCTAATTGTCCTTGTAATAGTTCAACTTCACTGTCTTTCTTAGTAAGGTCCGCATTTGTGGTGTTTAATAAAACTTTTGTTTCATTTAACTGTTTGGTTAGTTCTTCTTTTTCAGTGTTTAATTTATTAAGTTTTTCTTGTAATGTGTTAAGTTGTTCTCCTACCTTATCGATCGCCTCGGAATTTTTTGCTTGTCTTTGTTCAAATTGGATATGGAATTCATCCATTGCAGTAATCATTACATTATAATCTGACAGTTGTTGTTCAATTTCTGCATTTTCTTCACTCCCTTCTTCATCTAATTGTTTTAATAAATTATTAACATTTATTGGTTCAGCAGTTTCAGAAATTTGTTGAACTGGTTGTTGTTGTACTTGATTTTTTTTTTGTTGATTTTTTTGAAATTGTTCTAGATTTTTTTCCATTGCATTTTTCTCGTATTGACTTTTATTTTCTAAATTTTGTCTAAATGCCTCTTGTTGAGCGTTCTGTTTTGCTTTATTT